>Ga0155636_118_pt1 | contig 27962 bp, 30 predicted proteins | sample RifCSPhighO2_12_FD_107293 | JGI IMG/M metagenome (GOLD analysis project Ga0155636, IMG submission 107293) | Candidatus Saccharibacteria bacterium RIFCSPHIGHO2_12_FULL_47_16b | reverse complement strand
AGGAAGTTTATCCTTAAGATTTTTTCCAAGAATCGGCAATAGCTATGGCTTTTTCCGAGGCGATGCCGAGATAGTATTTTTGCGGCTCGGTGATGATTGGTTTGGCATGACGTCTTGACGTCACAACGTCATAAATCATACAGGCCTTTACAGGGTCGCACCCTGTAAAGAGGTCGGCGAACACTTCTGCGACTCGACAATGACTTACTTTTTGGATAGCGCTTCGGACAGGCCACCGTCTACCACTACCACCTGACCGGTCTTGTTACTGATTAGAACTTCGGCTATGGCGGACGCGATGTCCTCAGGCTGCAAGGCCTTTTTATCAGGCATCATCTCGAGCAAGGTCTGCCACTGTTCAGCCGTGAGCTTACCTCTTGTCATATCAGTATCCACCAGCCCTGGTGCCACGACATTGAAGTTAACACCTTTGCCTTCATACTCGAGGGCTAAAGACTTTGTCCAGCCGATCATGGCCGCATTAGTAGCTACGTAATTCGATTGCCCGGCATGTCCGTAAAGCGCAGCAAGCGAGCTGACAGATACGACATTACCCGGCTTGGCTTTCCGGAGCCCTCGCAAGGCAGCGACAGTCAGGAAGAATGGCCCCTTGTTTTTGACAGTATCGATCTCAGTCCAATCTTCTTCTGTCATACGTATGGCCACGTCATCATGCGTGACTCCGGCTATATGCACCAGATCGCTAACCGGAGCTCCAGCCGCCTCTTCGATCCTGGTCAAGCGGGCTTCGCTTTTGGCTTTTATTGAGGCATAGCCATTTAAATCGGTCAAATCAATTTCGACGCCGATTCCATTTAATCCCTCTTCTGTCAGCCAGCCCTCGACTTTTTTAGCATCGGTATTAGCCCTAACTCCGGCAGCCACAAAAGCACCCTCTTGACCTAGGAGTCTAGCCGTAGCCCAGCCAATCCCATTCGGCCGCCCTGTACCAGTTACGAAGGCTACCCGCCCTTCAAACCGCGCTTGTTCCGCAGACATTCCAACTCTCCTGATTAATTATGTAAAGTATTTTATTTTCCAATCGAAATTGCAAGCATAAGCAAAACCTATTTTTCGGGACCGGTCGGATAGCGACAGAAGAGTTGACCGGTTATAACTTTACCGACTGTTTTTACAGTGTCAGTAGGACCCGGGCAGGGTCTAACAAAATTTCCTCGGAAGGCTCGTGACCTTGCAGTCGAGCAAGGGAAACAAGCTTCTGGTACGCCCGCTTCGCGCAGAAAATCATCTGATAAATCGGCTAGCCGAACACTTTCGGCAGCTCCCGCATCCGTCATGGACTGTACCATAGAACATTAGCGGTATTAATGCAAGCTCTATAACTTTTTCTGCCAAACCTCGGCAATGGTCTTGGCTTTTTACGAGGCCAGACCTAGGTAATATTTTTAGCGGTACGGTGAGGATTTGCTTTTAGCGAAGCAAAAAAATTTCATATTTCAAAAATCATTATATAATTTGGATATGCCTCGACTGTATGAGATTCACGCGTTCGTTCCGCAAGAGGACGGCGGCTATGTTATTGACTCGTTCGCAATTACTGGTCCGGAAACCCCCGAGGAAGTAGAGCGGATTGATTTTTATCTAAGTTTAGGTGAGGGCGCGATTACAATTTTTGGCGATCCAATACCCGAGCCCGCTAGTACCATGCAGTCTGACACGCCACAATCGACCAAAGCAAACTATCAGCTAGTTGAGCAGCGCTGTCACGGTGAAAACGGCAGTGAAGTCTTTGATAGATTACTTGTTTCTTCCGACGACCCTGATACAGTTGTTTACTCGAAAAGCGTTGGCGGCACCGCGGAGGAGATAGATCACTTTATTGCCCAGCGAAATGCCCGGCGCGAACTTTCAGTCGGGATCGCAGCACTAGGCATTATTCCAAGTACTTACCACTAGATTTTTCCCCAGGTGCTGGCAATATTTTTGGCTTTTTGGGAAGCCAGCCCCAGGTAGTATTTTTGCGGCTCGGTGATGATCTGCTCCCCGACAGCAAAATAATAAATAGATTCACCCCAACCCGCAACGACGTCTTGACGTCACAACGTCACGACCCAACTTGGTGGTTACCGTACCAGCAACTCCACATAACAACGTCTTGACGTCATAACGTCACACGCGGTCATGCGATTTAGGGTGGGTATATAATTAAGATGTAAAGTTAGCAAAGAGGAGGGGTATTATGCCGGTGTTTTTAGGGGTGCATGACTTTGGCGAGGCGGCGGATGAGGCGAAAGTTAAAGATAGCTGGTTTCGCTACGGCGAAGCATGCAAAAATCACGGTGCCAAACCTTGGAAAGTTTATTTCAACGCCAAGGAAGGCAAGGCTTTTTGTGTGACCGAGGCGGCCTCGGCCGAGGACGTCCGTGCCGCCCACGCCGATATTGACTTAGCACTCAAAGACCTTGTCGAGGTCCAGAAACTTGGTTAGTTAGACGTTATATCTGGCTTTGACGTGATCTTTGTTGATGCCATTGACGATGTTGGTAAAGCCCATCGAGCCAAGGATGTTTTTACAAATGTTGGAGCGACTGCCGGTGGTGCAATAAAGCACCAACTCGGTATCTTTTGGCACGTTGGCGAGCGCTTTGGCGCCATCCATAATTTCGGCTGGCGGGATGTTAAGTGCACCCTCAACATGACCTCGGGCATATTCCTCTGGCTCGCGAACATCAATGATCAGTCTACTCATAAACCTTAATTTTACCTCAACTACCTCAACAACAATCCCAATTTCCCAATCCAACACGACGTCTTGACGTCATAACGTCATGCCCGGTAATATATATACCAACCAAAAAAGAAATTGGCGGAGAAGAAATTAGTAGTAATAAAGTGGTGGCAGAAATTTGGGGGAACTAGGTTTTATGGCAAGCAGACTAACTCAAAGGACGACAATTTATCTCGAGCCGTATGTTAAGAAGTTTTTACAGTTGCGAGCCCTGCAGCAAAGTAAGTCTATTTCAAAAATTGTTAATGAGAATTTTGAATTCCTGATGAAAAAATTTGAAAACTCAAGCGAAAGTAAAAACCATCCGTCGATGGCGGAGTGGGAAATTGTTAAAAGAGAACTAGATAAAAAAACTCAACAAAGTTAGTTTATTTTTTCCAAGTGGAAGCGATGGTTTTGGCTTTTTGGGAGGCGAGACCGAGGTAGTATTTTTGCGGCTCGGCGATGATCTGCTTTTCGACTTTATAATCTCACCCCCGAAGAAATCCAAACCATCGAAGAATCAACCCAGAAATGAATTATCCACAGAACCGAATAACATATTGACAATTTTGTAAATAGGGTTTATTATAACAGTTGTTAAAACCACCCGCCCTACTTCGGTACGGCGGGTTTTTTGTATCTTCTGATAATATATGTTTTATGAGCAAAGAGAGAGTTCTGATTTTAATCGACGGCAGCAACTTCTATTTCAGTCTTAAGAAATTAGGATTGCCCAAATACAAAATTACGGAGTTTAACTTTGGTAAATTCGTACAATGGCTAGCCAACGGAAGACAAGTTACTGGTCGCAACTATTACGTAGGCGTCGTGCGTGCTAAGCCCAATGACAATAAAGGGCAGGAGCTGCGGCGCGACCAGCAACGGTTATTTGCACACCTAAGATCAAAACAAAATAAATTCGTAACTATTCATGGCTATTTAATGAAAAGTGATGAAAAGTATCATGAAAAAGGCGTAGATGTACGAATGGCTGTCGACCTGGTTGTGGGTGCATTTGAAGACAAATTCGATAGCGCAATACTAATATCATCTGATACAGATTTAATACCGGCTATAAAGCACGTTCAGAAGAGAAAGAAGAAAGTAGAATACATTGGCTTTTCTAGTCCACCTAAATCTCAGCCAAGTTATGGGCTAATTAAGACTTGTTCTCAATCAAGAGTTCTAGTGGCAGCTGATATCAAGCAGTTTATCACAAGGCAATAGAGAAATTTCTCTTCCAGTTTTTGACTATGTTTTTGGCTTTTTGAGAGGCCAGACCGAGGTAGTATTTTTGTGGTTCGATGATGATTTGCTTCATTGCTACGCATCAAAACCTGTCTGCCGGCAGGCAGGCGAATGGCAAAAAATTAGCCGAATTTTTAGCTTAGAAATTTCTCTCAGCTGTCCTGAGCTTGGTCGCCCCTTGGTGCTAGAATAATACGAAACAAAGATATACGGAACGCTCCCTTCTGCACCGACAAAGGATTGAACACGCCCCCTCTTATTGACTATTTGAACCTCTGTCGCTATGATAGTGGGGTCATATTTACCGAATATAGAGGTCGGAAAATAGTCAATGAATTTTTCCGTAAAGTCAATTGTTATTAGCGTTATAACTGCAGCAGCAGTCTTTGCTCTAATGTCAGTACCGGCCAACGCCCAGCCCGATAACGGCGGCCGGAAAATTGTCGTTTTCCAAGTCGGACTCAATGAAACGGCTAAGGATGAAATTATCAGCCGCACCGGCGGCGCCAAACTAAAGAATCTTGATTTAATTGGCGCCAGAGCGGTTTGGGTACCTTCCCGAGCCGCAGTCGAAAAGCTAAAAGCTCAACCGGGTGTGCTCCGGGTTGATAATGACGTCGAAGTGTTTGCCCTGGCACCTAAAGTAAATGCGAAACGCGGTCCGGCCCAACCAGCCCAAGTCTTGCCGTGGGGCATTGATCGGGTAGATGCAGAGTTAGTCTGGCCAGGTGGCAATACCGCCGATCCGGTGAAAGTCGGCATTGTTGATACTGGTATCTCTAAAGATCACCCGGATCTCAAAGTCAACATCAAAGGCGGCGTAAACACCATTAAGCCAGGCAGAAGCTGGAATGATGATAATGGTCACGGCTCGCACGTTGCCGGAACTGTCGGCGCCATCAACAACACTATCGGTGTCGTTGGAGTTGGGCCAGCAGTGGATCTCTATGCCATCAAGGTGCTGAATGCCGGAGGCTCTGGTTATCTTTCAGATGTCATTGAAGGAATCCAGTGGGGTGTGGCCAGTGGCATAGATGTCTTAAACATGAGTCTTGGAACAAGTTCAAATGTTCAGAGCTTCCATGATGCGGTTACTGCTGGTTATAATGCCGGTGTTGTTCTGGTGGCTGCGGCCGGTAATAGCGGCAGTTCAGTGATTTTCCCCGCCGCCTACTCGGAGGTAATTGCCGTTTCAGCCACAGATGCGAGTAATACTTTGGCCAGTTTCTCCAGTCGGGGACCCGAGGTTGATTTGGCCGCTCCTGGAGTTTCGGTCTATTCCACCTATAAAGGAACCGGATACGCAACTCTTTCCGGTACCTCGATGGCTACGCCGCATGTTGCTGGAGCTGCCGCTCTTGTCTTAAATACTGCGGTAGGCAGCTATGACACCGATGGAGACGGAGCCTGGGATCCGGCTGAAGTTCAGGTAAAGCTTCAAGCCACTGCTACTGATCTTGGTGCTTCCGGCTTTGACAACCTCTACGGCTGGGGCTTGGTCAACACCTTTAGTGCGGTTCAGTAATCTCTGAGTATCAGATGGATAAAGAGGTTGTACCTCTGCAGGTGTGATTTTATGTCAGTTTGAGAAAATCAGTTTGAAATGCTGCATCAAAACGAGTGGAGGTAGAAACTGGCTGAAATATTGACGTAGTTTAAGTATTCTTCTTCCAATTGTCAGCAATAGCCTTGGTTTTTTGGGCGGCTAGGCCGAAGTGATATTTCTGCGGCTCGGTGATGATTTGCTCCCCAGCACCCTAACAAAAAAGCCCTCAGCCCCTCCAACCCAGCCGGCCTTGACATCTCATTTATGTTAGTATGAGCTTGTGAAAATCGTATTCTCCGATCATGCGGCAGCTCAACTGAAAAACAGACCGAGAATTAAACGAGAAATGGTTCTTGCGGCAATCAACGCGCCTGACGCGGCAACCGCTTCATATCGTAACCGGACCCTTTATCGAAAACAGTTTGATGGTGAAACGCTAGAGGTTGTGACTACGACCGAAGATGATAAAATAATAGTGGTAACAGAATATTTTTTGGAGCAGACATGAAAATAACTTATGACAAGCAAACTGACGCTATGTACATCAGATTGAATGACAAGGCCGTTTATCATACGACTCGCAAAGTCACAGACGACGTATTGGTGGACTACACTAAAGACGGCAAAGTGGTCGGTGTTGAGGTGTTGGCCGCTTCAAAAAATACAGCTTTACCCAAAATAACAGATAAAATTTCCGTTCAAGCAGCTTAGCTGCCATTATGGCTAATTATAAGAAAAAGCATGGTTACAGAGGCTGTAAACTTTGTAAGCCATGGAAAACTTGGGGTAACTCTAAGCATGCGACAAAAGGAAAATATTGGCTACAACCGACTTGCGTAGCTTAATTGATCTGTTTATGCCAATTTACAGCAATCAACTTGGCTTTTTGGGAGGCCAGGCCGAGGTAGTATTTTTGCGGCTTGGTGATGATTTGTTTTTCAGATTCGGTGAATTTATTCCAGTAGGATTTGGCTTCGGCGTCGGCGGCGATAACTTCGATTAACGGCTTGCTCGAATCTAGGGCTTTATGTGCTAAATCCTTAGATTTTTCGTGTGCCGAAGTATGGCCGTATTTGGCAAGAAGCAAGTAAAGCGGCTCGGCGGCGATGGCGCCGCCGCTCATCTCCAGATTGAGCTGCATATTTTTCTCATCAACTTCGATTTTCTCCATCGCCGAATTTAAACGCTCTAACATAACAGCCACAGTGGCTACCGGGACAGTGTAAAAGCGAGAAGAGGCTGAATCGGTCAAATCACGCTGATGCTCGCTTACCATATTCTGATTGGCATTAACTTGCTGGGCCAAAACCTGCTTGTGCAAGCTGGCGACATTCTCAAAGCTGATTGGGTTACGCTTATGAGCCATGGTAGAAGAGCCAGTCTGACCGGCTTTGAACTTCTCGCGGATCTCGGCAATCTCGGTTCGTTGCAAGTGACGCATGTCAGTGGCCAAGTTGGCCATGATAGCGGCCATAATGGCCAGTTCATCAAGCAAGCGGACCAGGTTATCTGGTGGCACTATCTGGGTTGAAGATTTTGATACCTCGAGCCCAAGCTTGGCACAGAATGCCTTTTCAAATTCGAACGGATCATCAACGAAAACCGAGATGGCGTTATAGGAACCAGTGGCGCCGGAAAACTTGCCCTTGAGAGCATTGGCTAATTCTTCGACACCAGCCAGACTGGCGCCGAGTCGATCCAAATATTCACTTAAAGCAAAGCCGAAGGTTATCGGCAGGGCGTGCTGGCCGTGAGTGCGGCCAATTTGCGGTGTGTCGGCGTAGCGCTCGGTTAGCTCAACTAAAGTTTTAAGCAGCTGTTTGGCGCGCGGAACAATTAATTCGTTTGCAGCCGTTTTGAATTGCAGACTGGTGGCGGTAGAGACGATGTCGTAGCTGGTAGCGCCGAAATGAACATAGCGGCCGGCATCCCTACCGGCATATTTCTTAATAACGTTAACTAATGCCTTGACATCGTGTTTGGTGGTTTTTTCTTCTTCGGCCACTTCCTCGGCCGTGACTTTGGCGGCGGCGGCTTCGATCTTGGCAGCGTCGGCGGTCGAGCAAATTTTAAAATCGGCCAGAGTGTGAGCGAGGGCAGCTTCACAGTAGGCTTTATAGGCAATAGTTGCTCGCTCGGAAAGATATTTAGCAATTTTCGGTTCGTAGTAACGGCTATCGAGAGGATCAATACCATCATGAAATGGCTTATCAGACACGGTTGGAAGTTTGAAAGCTTTAAGCGACACTATATTTGCTCCAGTGCTACTATGACATTTTTTTCTATTCTTTTCAAGGGGTCTTCGTCGCCGGGTTTGACAAACTTCTGCCCGGTCATTTCTTCATATAGTTCAATATAGCGTGCCGAGACCGAATTTACGAATTCATCATTCATATCTGGCATTTTTTGCCCCTTCTGGCCCATGAAGCCGCGTTCCATCAACCACTCGCGGACAAACTCCTTGGATAGATGATTAGGCACCTCTTTGCGGTCTTTGAGGTATGTTCGGTAACTGTCGAGGTAGAAATAGCGAGAGGAATCGGGCGTGTGGACCTCATCGATTAATAGTATTTCGTCGCCGAGTTTGCCAAACTCATACTTGGTATCGGCCAAATATAGATTGCGTTTGGCGGCCATGGCTTGGCCTTTGGCGAACAAGTTTCGGGTTAACTGCTCGAGCTTGGTCCATTCCTGTTTGGTGGCCAGCCCACGACTAATAATCTCTTCAAGGCTGATGTCTTCGTCGTGGCCGGCATCGGCCTTGGTGGCCGGCGTCAGGATCGGCTCCGGAAATTCATCATATTCTTTGAGACCGTCGGGCATTGGACTGCCGCAAAGTTGGCGTTTACCGGCTTGATACTCGCGCCAAGCGTGGCCGACTAAACAGCCGCGGATAACCATCTCGACTTTGAACGGCTGGCACTTTTTGCCGATGCTGACGTTGGGGTCCGGTGTGGAGAGTAACCAATTTGGTGCAACGTCAGCCGTGGCGGTTAAGAAATAATCGGATAATTGATTGAGAACTTGGCCTTTGTAAGGGATACCATGTGGCAAGATGACATCGAAGGCCGAGATGCGGTCGGTAGCCACGGCCACCAAGTATTTGTCTTTGATGGAGTAGACGTCACGAACTTTGCCATGATATACACCGGTTTGCCCGGGAAAAGCAAAGTCAGTCGAAGTTATGGCACCAGTCACTACCTCTATTGTAACGATATGGGTAAAAACTGTAAAATAAGATGTAAAGACAGGAGCAATTAATGGCTAATCCGGTCGTCGGTATTATTATGGGTTCCAAATCGGACCTCGACGTAATGAGTGAGGCGGCAAAGGTTTTGGATGATCTTGGCATAGCCAACGAGGTTCGAGTCTTGTCGGCTCACCGCACACCGCAGGAAACTACCAATTATGTAAAAGAGGCAGCGAACAGGGGTCTGAAAGTCGTTATTGCCGGTGCCGGCGGTTCGGCCCACCTGGCCGGCGTGACGGCCGCTCATACCACCCTGCCAGTTATATCGATACCGATTAGACGCGCAGGACAAGGCCAAGAGGCACTACTATCCAATATCGCCATGCCGCCGGGCATACCGCTAGCAACCATGCCAGAAAACGGCGCCAAAAACGCCGCTCTCTTAGCGGCCGCCATATTAGCCTTAACTGATAAAGCAATTGCCGAGCGTTATGGGGCCTACCGCCACCAAGCTACCGAAGACGTCAAACAATCAGATGAAAAACTGCAGCAGCTGGGCTGGGCCAAGTTCCTAAAGGAGAAATAAGACGATGGCCAAAAGCAACGACTCCTACGCCAAAGCAGGAGTGGACTACTCTTCGATTGATCCGATCAAAGTTTTGGCCCAAAAAATGGCGGCCGAAACCGGTAAGCATTTGAAGGCCCACGGACATACAGAGCTAACTGCCAGCCGCGGCGAGTCGGCCTATGTTTGGGAGGAAAGGGATTATTATGTGGCTTTCGTCATCGAAGGTCTGGGCACCAAAAATCTGATAGCCGATGCTACGGGCCAAGTTACCGGCAAAACTTATTACGGCCAAATTGCTCAGGATACGGTAGCCACGATTGTTAACGATCTAATAATAGTCGGCGCTATGCCCAAAGTTATAAATGCCTACTGGGCGGTCGGTGATTCCAAATGGATGGCAGACAAGCAGCGAGCCGAAGATTTGGTTAAAGGTTGGGCAAACGCTTGCGAAATGGCTGGGGCAGCCTGGGGCGGCGGCGAAACGCCAATTCTAAAAGATATTATTCAGGCCGATACGATTGATTTGGCCGGGGCGGCCGTTGGTGAGGTCAAACCTAAATCGCGTTTAGTTATGGGCGACAAACTGATGGACGGCGACGCCATAGTCTTGATCGAGAGCAGCGGTATCCACGCTAATGGGATTACACTGGTACGCGGCCAGGCCGAAAAAAGGCCGGAATTATATAGACAAAAGCTGGCCGACGGACGGCTGTTCGGCGAAGCCTTACTTACGCCGGCCCATATCTATGTGGCTTTGGTGAAGGCGGTCTTGGATGCCGGCTTAGAAGTCCATTACATGGTTAACATTACTGGACATGGCTGGCGCAAGTTGATGCGGGCCGAGCAGGAGTTTAGTTACGAAATTGAAAGCCTGCCGCTGGCTCAACAAGAGTTCGACTTTATTCAGCAACAAGCCGGCATAGATGACGAAGAGATGTACGGTACATTTAATATGGGCGCTGGTTTTGCGATTATGCTGCCGGTCGCCCAAGCGGCCAAAGTTGTCGAGCTTGCCGAGAGTCTCGGCTTACGCGCCTGGCAGGTAGGGACCGTTAAAAAAGGTCCAAGACAAGTTGTCATCAAACCGAAAAATATTACCTTTGCGGCTGATTCACTGGAGGTTAGATAGTGGTTACCTACCCGGGCGGCAGAGAACTATCCGATTTCCGTAAACAAAAAATACTTAAAGGCATTAAACAAGTCGCACCGCAGGTTAAGTCGGTTGAAGCTCAATTTGTTCATTTTGTTGACTCACCAAAATTATCGGTTGAAGAAGAGGCTCAGCTGAAGGCGTTGCTTGATTACGGTGAACCGTTCAGCGGCAAGCCAAAAGGGGAGCTTTTTTTGGTGGTGCCGCGGCTGGGCACCATCTCGCCTTGGTCATCTAAAGCCACTGACATCGCCATTAACTCAGGCCTAGCGAAAGTATCGAGGATTGAACGGGGCACGGCTTATTACATCGACGGTGCCAAAAAGACAGACCAAGCCGTCATCGCTAAGCTGCTACATGACCGGATGACCGAAACCGTCCTGGATAATTTAGACGCGGCCAACCAGCTTTTCGGCCAAGCCCGGCCAAAACCGTTTACGACAGGTGATATTTTAACCGCTGGTCGTAAGGTGCTAGAACACGCTAATCAATCAATGGGGCTGGCCCTGTCGGCAGACGAAATCGACTATCTTTATGACTCGTACAAAAAACTGGGCCGCAACCCAACTGACGTTGAAATGATGATGTTTGCCCAAGTGAATAGCGAGCATAGCCGCCACAAAATTTTTAAGGCCGATTGGACAATTGATGGCCGTCGTCAACCGAAAAGCCTGTTTGGCATGATCCAAAATACCTACTCCCGTTCAAAAGAGGGAATACTATCAGCCTATTCTGATAACGCTGCAGTTTTAGCCGGTCCAAAAATTAAGCGCTTGATTACAACTGCTAGTCAGCCAAGTTACCGCTACGTTGATGATAATGCCAACATTGTTATAAAGGTCGAGACCCATAATCACCCAACGGCTATTTCACCATTTCCGGGCGCAGCCACTGGTGTTGGCGGTGAAATCCGCGACGAAGCGGCGACCGGTCGGGGCGGTAAATCCAAAGCTGGCTTAACCGGCTATAGCGTCTCAAATTTGCAAATTCCGGGCGCCATCCAGCCTTGGGAAAAAGACTATGGCAAACCTGATCGCATCAGTTCGGCGCTGGAAATTATGGTTGAAGCACCAATTGGCGGCGCAGGTTACGCTAATGAATTTGGCCGGCCAAATATCTGCGGCTACTGGCGGACCTATGAACAATCAGTTAATGGCTTGGTCTATGGCTATCATAAACCGATTATGCTGGCCGGTGGCGTTGGCTCAACCTCGACTCAAAATGTAAAAAAAGGAAGCTTAAAGCCCGGCGATAAGCTATTGGTAATCGGCGGGCCAGCCATGCTAATAGGTTTAGGTGGTGGCGCCGCATCCAGCCTGCAGACCGGTCATGGCGAGGAAGAACTGGATTTTGCCTCAGTCCAGCGTGATAACGCCGAAATGGAGCGGCGCACCCAAGAAGTGATTGACCGCTGTGCGGCACAGGGCAAAGCCAATCCAATAATTACTATCGGCGACGTCGGCGCCGGCGGCTTATCCAATGCTTTACCAGAAATGCTGAAAGATTCGGGCGTCGGCGGCCAAATTGAACTACGCGATATTCCAAATGCTGACCGCGGTATGTCGCCAATGGAGATTTGGTGCAACGAAGCCCAGGAGCGTTATGTGATCGGCATAAGCCCAGCCAATCTTGATGAGTTTCAAAAAATTTGTGAAAGGGAAAGATGTCCCATGGCGGTCGTCGGCGAAGTTCAGGCTGACGGTCAACTGATTATCAATGACAGTCAATTTGGCAATAGACCAGTCGATATCCCGCTTAACCTTTTGTTCAGTAATCCACCCAAATTGACAAAAGATATCAAGAACCAAGAGCAAAAATTGCCAGCTTTTGATTATTCAAAGATTGATATTAGTGACGCGGTCGAGCGAGTTTTGCGCCTGCCGGCTGTTGGCTCCAAGAAATTTTTGATTACTATCGGCGATCGCACAGTTGGAGGGTTGATTGCTCGCGATCAAATGGTTGGACCGTGGCAAGTGCCGGTTAGCGATGTGGCCGTAACAGCCAGTTCTTTTCATTCAAGCACCGGCGAGGCGATGGCCATTGGCGAGCGAACACCGCTGGCCACCATTAATAGTGCGACGGCAGCCCGAATGGCGGTCGGCGAAGCAATAACTAACATTGCTGCCGCCGATGTTGCAAAGATTAGCGACATTAAACTGTCGGCCAATTGGATGGCGGCCTGCGGAGAAGTCGGACAAGATCAGAAATTATTCGAGGCCGTTAAAGCCGTTGGTGAAGAGTTCTGTCCAGCTATAGGGATTACCATTCCGGTTGGTAAAGATTCACTGTCGATGCGAACAAAGTGGGAAGAGAAGGGTAGAAATAAATCAGTCACCGCACCAGTCTCGCTAATAATTGGCGCTTTCGTGCCAGTCGCAGATACCGATCGGACATTGACGCCGCAAGCCGTAAAAGATGATTCAGTCTTGATTTTAATTGATTTTGGGCAGGGCGAAACCCGACTTGGTGGCTCGTCGCTGGCCCAAGTTTATAATCAGCTCGGTAATGACTGTCCGGATATTGAACCCGATGCCCTGAAGAAATTCTTCGAGGTCATTACCAAACTTAAAAAACAAAACAAAATTTTGGCCTATCATGATCGGTCGGACGGTGGGTTACTAGCGACTACCGCCGAGATGAGTTTTGCCGGTCGCGTTGGTTTTGACATTGATATATCTGATTTGCCTGGTTCAACTATTGAGAAATTATTCAACGAAGAACTAGGGGTAGTCGTGCAGGTCACCAAAAAGGATGTTGAGGCCGTCTTGGATAGCTTTGGTGAGCATGCTTACCAAATTGGCCAACCGACTAAAAATCAAGCAATCATCATCCGTGACCATGGCAAGGTGGTTTATAAAAACACTAGGGCGCGACTTGAGAAAATCTGGGCTGAAACCAGTTATTTAGTTCAAAAGTTGCGTGATAATCCTAAACTAGCCGATCAGGAATATAAAACTATCAGTGACGATAAAGATCCAGGTCTTAACGTTAAGGAAAGTTTTAGAAGTTCAACCAGACGATATCGCACTACACCCAAGGTAGCTATCCTGCGTGAACAAGGTGTGAATGGCCAAGTTGAAATGGCGGCCGGTTTCATGGACGCCGGTTTTGAAGCAGTAGACGTTCATTTGACTGACTTAAGTTCCGGTCGTGTCTCGCTGGATGACTTTAAAGGCTTAGTGGCTTGCGGCGGCTTCAGTTATGGTGACGTGCTCGGCGCCGGCGAAGGTATGGCCAAATCGGTTTTGTTCAATGAAAGATTTTTACGAATGTTTAAAAACTTTTTTGAAAGATCAGACACATTCAGCCTAGGCGTTTGCAATGGCTGCCAAATGTTTGCCGCTCTGAAAGGGTTAATTCCGGGAGCAGGCGATTGGCCGCGGTTTGTCAAAAACAGCTCTGAACAGTTTGAAGGACGACTCGTCCTAACCAAAATTAAAGACTCACCATCTGTTTTACTGCGGGGCATGGCCGGTTGGCGCTTGCCGATTCCGACAGCCCACGGCGAGGGAAGGGCCGAATTTAGCGAGCCGGCTATGGTCAAAGCTAACCTCAAAAATAAGCTTGTCACACTGCAGTTTGTTGATAACTATGGCCGGGCTACTGAAAGTTACCCTGCTAATCCTAATGGCTCGCCACTGGGCATCGCCGGCCTAACCTCAACTGACGGCCGAGCGACAATTGTGATGCCGCATCCAGAGCGGGTCTTCTTGACCAAACAACTATCCTGGCAGCCGGCCGGTTGGTCTAACTATTCACCTTGGTTCAAACTGTTTCAAAACGCCCGTGACTTCGTTAGCTGAGAGATTTCTCACTGTTAGACAAAGATACAATGCTAAAATTAGATGGCCGTAAGCAAGGGTATGCCATTATGGATAAGGGAACTGAAAAACTCTACGACGTGGCTATTAAAGCCCACGATATTTTATTTTCGGCCAACACCGTTTTTCCTTTTACCCTTTTTCCGAACACAATTACAATCGACCGTGAAAAAGTAACTATTGTACACCGTCCCTTCTTTCGAATGGCTAAAATAGTCAGCGTCCGCATACATGATCTCTTGAACGTAGAGTCAGATGTCGGGCCATTTTTTGGCACACTTCATTTAACCTCGAGGTATTTCCTTAATAATCCAGAATCAATCAACTTTTTATGGCGCAGTGAGACAGCTAAAGCTCAAAGACTCTTGCAGGGCTATATTATTGCCCAACATGAGAAGGTTAACTGTTCTAATATTCCAAAAGATGAACTTATTGTGCTGCTTGATGACCTCGGCCGCGGCGCTTCCGACTAGAGTTTCTAAACCCTATCTATAAACCCTAAACCCTACCGATGGTGGCGGCGTTTGAGCTGGGCTAGATGTAGCCGAGCGGTGTGGGCTTGCACGACTTGTTTGGCTTCATCCAAAGCTTGACGCGAGTCGGCCGTTTCGACCAGTTTTTGAGCTCGTTCCATTGCTTCCTGGGCTTCTCTTTCGCCGACTTCTTCCGAGGTGGTGACATCGTCAGTTATAAAGCGGGCACTTTTACCTTCTATCTGTAAAATGCCACCATAGACGGCAAAATGTTCCATGTCGCGAGCGGGGTCACTGCTTCTGTGTCTGATACTTAAGACGCCGGGCGCACCGGCCGAGAGTAGCGGCATGTGGTCTTCGGCAATGGCAATCACGCCGTCTTTGGTTGGGACCAGAACTTCATAAACGTCATCGTCAAATTTGACACCGTCACCGGAGATCAGCTGAAAGTTTAAGCTCACTTTTCTTCTTTGACCTCTTCTATTTTGCCTTTCATATAAAAGGCTTGCTCGCTCTTTTTGTCGTGTTTACCGTCGATTATCTCGCGGAAGCCTTTAACCGTTTCGCTCATAGGTACGTAAACACCTTTACTGCCGGTAAAGGCTTCGGCCACGAACATTGGTTGGGTTAGGAAGCGTTGAATCCGCCGGGCCCGACCGACGATTTGCTTATCCTCGTCAGACAGTTCCTCCATGCCCAAGATGGCGATTATATCTTGCAAGTCTTTGTAGCGCTGCAAAATGCGTTGAACTTCACGGGCCACATCATAATGTTCTTGGCCAACTACCTCGGCCTCAAGAGCAGTTGAAGTTGAATCCAACGGATCAACCGCCGGATAGAGGCCAAGCTCGGTCAGTGGGCGGCTCAATACTACGGTGGAATCGAGGTGAGCAAAAGTGGTGGCCGGCGCCGGATCGGTAAAGTCGTCAGCCGGCACATAAACGGCTTGAACGGAGGTGACTGAACCTTTTTTAGTCGAGGTAATTCGTTCTTGGAGGTTACCCATTTCGGTGGCTAGATTAGGCTGATAACCAACGGCGCTAGGCATCCGGCCAAGCAGAGCCGAAACTTCGGAGCCGGCTTGAGTGAAGCGGAAGATGTTGTCAATGAACAGCAAAACATCGGCGCCTTGATCGCGAAAACTTTCGGCGATCGTCAGCCCGGTTAAACCAACCCGCAAACGGGCGCCGGGCGGCTCGTTCATTTGGCCAAAAACCATGGCCGTTTTATCAAGTACGCCAGAGTGTTCCATCTCAAAGTAAAGGTCGTTGCCTTCGCGGGTCCGTTCGCCAACGCCAGCAAAGACCGATTTGCCTTCATGGAATTTAGCAATATTATTGATAAGTTCTTGAATAAAAACAGTTTTGCCAACGCCGGCGCCACCAAACAAGCCAACCTTACCGCCTTTGATAATCGGACAAATCAGGTCGATGACTTTAATGCCGGTTTCTAAAATTTCGGTTGTCGGATTCTGTTCAATCAACTCTGGGGCTTCGGCATGGATAGAACTAAGTTTGGCTTTGGGCTTTGGTTTGGAATCAATTGGCTCGCCGACTACATTCAAAACTCGCCCCAAGGTTGGATCACCGACCGGCACCGAAATCGGCCCGCCACTGTCATAGACCGTTGTGCCGCGGGTTAGGCCGTCAGTTGGACCCATGGCCACCGCTCGGACACTATTTTTACTTAAGTGTTGAGCAACCTCTAAGACCAATTTAGTCCCGTCGACTTCTACTTCCAAGGCATCAAAAATAGCTGGCAGTTTATTCTCAAATTCAGCGTCGACCACTACGCCAACGACTTGAGTGACTGTACCTTTGTTTTTGGTTGATGCAGTTTTCGGCATTTGTCCTCCTTTAAGTAATCGCCTCGGCGGCTGAAATGATTTCGGCCATTTCTTGGGTGATGGCCGCTTGACGGGTGGCATTTAGCTCCAACGTCAGTCCATCAATTAAATCACCAGCGTTACGGTTAGCATTGTTCATGCTAATCATCCGCATAGCGTGTTCAGAAGCCGCGGCTTCAATCCGGGCCCGCCACAGACTAGACTCTAGGTACAGTTTGGTAGTGCTAGCCAAGACTTCTTCGGCATTAGGCTCTAGTTCATAAACGATGTCGGCGGATTTTTTGCCAACTTCCGGCTCGGCCGGTGGCTGAATCGGTACTAGCTTTAAGGTTTGAATGCGGTTATTTAGAGTAGAAATAGATTCGGTATAAATTAGATCAATTGCTCCCAACTTGCCACCGCTGACGCCGTCAATAATGGTGTCAATCACCGGCGCGAAGATATTTATATCAGGAATATCCGGGATGTTTTCGTACGCGCCCAGTAAATCGATATTGGTACCACGGGCAAAATGACGAGCGCCCTTACGGCCGTAAACAACCACCGCCGGCCTGGCGGTAGATTTTTTGTCGGCCGCAAAGCCGGCCCCGGCGCTATTGAAGATATTGGCATTATAAGCACCGGCTAAGCCTCGGTCGCTAGTAAAGATTATGTAAAGTTTAGTCTGACCAGTCGGTCTGAAAAAAGGATTATATTTAACTTCAACGTTGGCCGACAAGCGACGCAAGGCGGTTATAGCGGCATCATTATAGACGCGGGCTTTAACTGCGGCGTCCTGAACGCGGCGCATTTTGGTAGCCGCTACCAGCTCCATGGCCTTGGTAATCTGCTGGGTGTTACTGACAGAGCGGATGCGGCGTTTAAGGACTTGGGTTTGGGCCATCACGCGCCTCCTTTCGGAGTCGCAATCATCAATTTACAATTATTAATTTTCAATAATTTAGCATTGAACATTGACCATTGATCATTCATTGTCTTCGACTCTGAGGGATGAGCCCTCAGGCTCAGACTCGAATGAGAACATTGAACATTGAAGATTAAACATTGGAGAGAAGATATCATTTCTTTTCTCCTTGGTAGCCTTTGGCCACAGCTTGGGCAACGTTGAGGATGGTTTTTTTGGCGACTTCAGTCGGCTTGTCGCCTGCTTGTAATTCGGCTACCAATTTAGGGTGTTTCTTGTCTATGGCCAGCAAGGTCGCTTCTTGGGCGGCTTTAACATTCTCGATAGCCACACCATCAAAGGCACCTTCAGTTGCCGCATATATGCTAGCCGCTTGCTGCCAGAGGGTGTAAAGAGAATGGGCCGGTTGTTTGAGGATCTCGGTTAGCAAACGGCCACGGCTTAGGCGGGCTTGAGTTTGCGGATCAAGATCGGACGCCAGTTGTGAAAAGGCGGCCAGTTCGCGGTATTGGGCCAGATCTAAACGCAACCTGCCGGCCACTGATTTAATGGCTGGCGGCTGGGCGTCGCCGCCAACCCGCGAAACGGATAGACCAACTGATATGGCTGGCCTAATGCCTTGATAAAAAAGGTCAGTTTCCAAATAAATCTGGCCATCGGTAATGGAAATTACGTTGGTTGGAATATAGGCGCTAACATCGCCGGCTTGAGTTTCGATGATTGGTAGAGCAGTTAAGGAACCGCCGCCATTTTTCTCCGACAATTTAGCGGCTCGTTCCAGCAGACGTGAATGAAGGTAAAAGACATCACCCGGATAGGCCTCACGACCGGGTGGCCGACGCAATAGCAGGGCCATCTGACGATAGGCGACGGCATGTTTAGATAAATCGTCATAAATAATCAAGGCGTGACGTTTGTTATCACGAAACCACTCGCCGATAGCGCAGCCGCTATATGGTGCTAGATATTGCATCGGGGCGGGGTCGGTTGGTGACGTAACAACGATAATACTGTTGTCCATCGCCCCTTCCTGCTTGAGCCGTTCAATTAAGCGAGCGACCTTGGCCTTTTTTTGGCCAATGGCGACATAAATGCCAACAATGCCGGTTTTTTGCCGGGCCTGATTAATAATGGCGTCCATAGCAATGACTGATTTACCGGTCTGGCGGTCACCATAAATTAGCTCGCGTTGGCCGCGGCCAATCGGAATCATGGCATCAATAGCCACAATGCCGGTTGGTACTGGTTCGTGGACTTTTTGACGATCGAGTACTGACGGCGCTAGACGTTCGACTTCGCTAGTGACTTTAGTTTTGATTGGACCTTTGCCGTCCAGTGGATTACCCAGTGGATCAATTACCCGGCCAATTAATTCCGGTCCGACTGGTACCGATAAAATCCGGCCAGTCAGGCGAACTCGGGCGCCAGCCTTGACGGCCTGATCTTCGGCTAGTAAGACCGCACCAATTTCATCTTCCATCAAATTAAGGGCGAAGGCCGAAACTTTACGGCCGGCCGGTCCGTCAATTTCGATTAACTCGCCGTAGCCGCAGTCGCGCAGGCCGTAGATCCAGGCTACGCCGTCGCCAACCCGCAGCACTACACCAGAAGATTTTTCGTCACCAATATCTTTAAGATCGGCAATCGCTTTGCGGACTTCTCCGGCCAGTTGTTTGATATTGCTACTTGCTTCAGCCACTAGTCGCTCCTTTCAGTCGCTTCAAACTCTGAGCTAGAAACTCTAAGCTCTAAGGTTTGGAATTTGGAATTTGGAATTTGGAATTTGTTTAGAAATTCGGATTTAGAAATTAGAACTTTCATCTGACACCTCCTTTAATATCGGCTAGGCGACGGGCAATGGTTTTATCCCATGTATGATTAGCGGTTTCTATCCGAATACCACCGATAACCGACTCATCAATCTCTTCTTCTAGAATAACATTTTTAACCCCAACGGCTTTTTTCAGCTGGTGCTTGAGTTGTCGACGAAGGTTGTCCGTTAGCTGTGTTGCGGTCGTAACTTTAGCATGGGCCAGTAGGCCGCGATTTTCCAGCTCGTGGGCTACATCCTCCATTAATAAGTCGGTCTGGTTTTTATTTTTAGTGGCAATTAACGCGGCAGCCACGCTTTTAGAAAGTTGATGCCTAGGCCTACCTTTAACCAAATGCTCAATGATATAGTCTGCCAGTTGCCGCCGTGAGATAGACAGGTTCATCGGGCCAGCTCCTTAATGCTGCGTTCAATTAGTTGTCTATCGGCCGCAGCTGACAATTTGCTTTTTAGGACTTTCTCGGTCGCTTCGGTCACTAGACCAGCTAACTCAACTTTAAGCTCATCCCGTAACTTGGCGCGTTCTTGAGCCAGTTGAACTTCGGCTTCTTTTAAGATTCGCTGGGCTTGAGTTTGAGCATTAACCTCGGCCTTACTTAGAACTTCTCGGGCTTGATTTTTAGCTTCGGCAATAGTGACGTCGGCCTGTTCACGAGTTTTATGCAAGATAGTACCGGCTTGCTCTTCGGCTCGGGCTAGGGTTTCTTCTGTTTGTTTAGCTTGGACCAGGCTTTTTTCAAGGGTCTGGCGACGTTCTTCAAGAGTTTTGGTTAACGGCGGTAAAACCCAGCGCTTGATTATTAAAAGCACAATAATGAAAGTGATTAACTGAAAGCCAAAGGACTTAAGATTTAGATTAAAGGCCTCCAGCCCGGACGAGCTTTCAGCTTCAGCTAACTTGACGAATGTGGCTAGCAAAGTTAAAAACCCCTATCGATTAACCGGTGGTAAATAGTATTAGCAGGACGAAGGCCAAAACGGCGTCGACCAGGCCAATCATAATAAAGGCGGTGGCTAAAATTTTTCCCTGCATTTCAGGGTTACGGCCAACCGCACCAACGACTGCCGCACCGACTAAGCCAATACCAACGGCTGGGCCGATGGCACCTAGACCGATGGTTAGGCCTTTGATTAATGCTGGATCAACGTTTTCCATACTATCTCCTTTAACTTATTGACTTAAACTTAATCATAAACTTCTTTAGGTCGCCGGCTGGACCTCGTGCGACTTTCCGCCTCCTTCGTGCGACACCGCTGTCACTAAATAGGTAGCTGTTAACATCATAAACAAATATGCCTGGACAAGCGAGAAGAAAATTTCCAAAAACATAATCGGTAAGGTCGCAGCCCAAGCAAAATTGCCGGCCAAAGCCGAAATAGCATGCAATAGGGCCTCACCGCCATAAATGACGCCAAATAGTCGCAGGCTTAAAGTAACTAAACGCAGGACTTCGCCGAATAATTCATTTAAGCCGATAAAAATATTCATCGGATTAAGCAGGTTGCCGGAGAAGTAATAGCGGAAGCGGCCGGTAAAACCAAGTTGGCGCAGGGCATAAACATGAACAACTAAAAGAGACAGTACGGCCATGGCTAAAGTCGAGTTAAGGTCAGTTGTAAAAGCTCGTAGTAGAGAAGTGGGTTCGCCCGCGACATTGACCGTGACACTGCCCACGCCAGGCAGTAGACCACTTAGGTTGCCGGCCAAAATAAAGACGAAGAGTGTCAAAAGCAGCGGGAAGAAACGCATGGCTTGTTTACGATCGCCAAAGGCATCCGTCATCAGGTTAAAGACCATATCAACAAACGATTCAATGTAGAAGGCTAACCGGCTTTTTGGCCAGATTTGGCTGGCCTTGGCAGCCAGTCCAAACAGAACCAGCACAAAGATGGCCGCGATAATGCCAAACAGCATGCTGTTGGTAAAGTTAAATGGCCCAATCGAAAAAAGTTTTTCGGCTGATAAGGAGACGTTTTCGGATTGAGCCGCCAAAAACGGCATTACCATAGCGACCCTCCACCTTCATGAAAAGTAGCGGCAATCAACTCATCGATAGTCGCAGGACATCTTCGAACCATTTCCTATAAGTTTAATGTCTTATTGGTTAAGTTTCAACTTAGTTGAGCTTCGCTTTATACTAATTCCTATGAGGCAGCTACCAGCGACTGTTCTGGTGATATTTGGTATAACTGGTGATTTATCGCACCGCAAGCTATTGCCAGCCTTGGCTGAAATTAAAAGAGCCGGTCAACTGCCAGCCAAATTTAAATTGGTCGGAGTCAGTAGACGTAAGATCTTAAAAACTCAAGTCCTCCCCGAAGGCTGTACCAACCTAGCCGATGTTTTAGAAACACAAACTATGGATGTCACCAGTCCCGAGGATTACGAAAAGCTAAAGCAAAAACTTGATGCCTATGGTCGGAACTACCAAATTATTTTCTATTTTGCGGTGCCGCCAAGAGCTGTTTTGCCAATTGTCCGTCAGTTAGCCGGGGTAGGTTTGAACCAACCACATACTAAATTGCTTTTAGAGAAGCCCTTCGGCGTCGATCATCAATCAGCCAAAGAGTTAATTTCCGAAATCGACGCTCATTTCAAAGAGCACCAGGTTTTTCGGATTGACCATTATCTAGCTAAAGAAATGGCTCAAAACATAACGGTATTTTTGGGTAGCAACACTATTTTCCGCGATCTTTGGAATAATCAATTTATTGAATCAATCGAGGTTACGGCTTTAGAAAAAATCGGCATTGAAGGTCGCATCGAACTCTGGGAATCAACCGGCACGCTGCGTGACTTTGTCCAAAGCCACTTGCTCCAACTAACAGCGTTAATTTTGATGAAGCCTTGTTCGGACATTTTTGATTTTGACGAAATTCCGCGCCGACGACTGGCCGCCCTCAATGCCATTAAGCCAGCCGATCCAGCTAAGGCAATTCGTGGTCAGTATAAAGATTATCGTCAGGAAGTTGGTAACGTCGACTCGTTTGTGGAGAGTTTCGTTAAGTTGACAGTTGAATCGACCGACCGGCGTTGGCGGGGTGTGCCAATTCAGCTAATGACCGGCAAAAAAATAGACGAAAAGTTTACAGCTATCCGCGTCCGCTTTAAGCAGACTGATACTTCGTCTACCAATTTGTTGATTTTTCGCATCCAGCCAAACGAAGGTATTGAAATAGATCTGTGGGTAAAGAAACCCGGTCTAAAGAGGGAGCTCCAAAAATTAAAATTGGATTTTAGCTACGACCAATCGTCGCGGCTGCCGGATGCCTACGAGATGGTAATTATTGACGCCATTCGTTCCAACCATAGTTTGTTTGCTTCCAGTGCCGAAGTTTTAGCCAGCTGGAAAATCTTGCAACCGGTCTTAGAAACCTGGCAGAAAAATGGCCAAGGCCTGAAGTTTTATAAACCAGGCAGTACTTACGAAGAAGTGTTGGCTAAACCTAATTAACCTAATTCCTAATTGATCTAAACGACTAAAAAGTCCTAAGCTCGAAACTATAAGCTCTAAACAAGTCAGAAATTACAAGCTCCAAACTGTTTGGGATTTGGAATATTAGAACTTATATATTGTTTAGGGTTTCGGTATTAGGATTTAGAGTTTATCGTGGGGGCTTGTTTAGGAATTAGAGTAATTAGTGCAATTAGGAATTTATCATTCGGTATAATAAATACCTATGCCTGGTCCAATAATTGAGGTGCGCGATGTGGTCAAAACGTTCGGCAAAATTAAGGCGGTCGATCACGTTAGCTTCGCAATCATGCGTGGTGAGATATTTGCTTTTTTGGGTCCAAATGGTGCCGGCAAAAGCACTACCATAAAAATGCTAACGACCATGCTTAGGCCGACGTCCGGCGAACTTTATCTAGATGGACACGACGTAACTCGTGAGCAAGCCAAGGCTCGTCAATCTTTTGGCATTGTTTTTCAAGATCCGGCCGTGGAAGAAGAATTGACGGCCTACGAGAACATGCTGTTCCACGCCGTGCTCTACGGTGTACCGAAAGCCGAGCAGCAACCGCGCATTCAAAAATTAATGGAACTGGTTGACCTTTGGGAGCGTAAAGACTCACTGGTGCGAACCTTTTCCGGCGGCATGCGCCGCCGGCTGGAAGTGGCCCGCGGTCTGCTGCATCATCCCAAAATTTTATTTCTTGATGAGCCAACCCTTGGTCTTGATACCCAGACCCGAAAAATTCTTTGGAATTATGTACGCAAGCTCAGCCAAAACGAAGGTATGACTATCTTCTTCACTACCCATTATCTAGACGAGGCCGAAGAAGTGGCCCAGCGGATTGCCATCATTGACCATGGCAAAATTGTGGCCACTGGCACCGCCACCCAGTTAGTTAAACAGACCAAGACCAAGAATCTAGAAGAAGCTTATCTCAAATTGACTGGCGAAGGTATCCGCGATGAAGTTTCGGAAGATTTTAATGGCTTGAATGTGCGAAGCGTAATGCGAGGTCGATGAAATGACAAAGTCATTTTCAAACCCGAAATTCGAAATCCTAAATCCTAAACAATATCTGAGTTCTCCTGTTTCAAATTACAAACGGTTTGGAACATTATTATTTGTTAATTGTGATTTGTTTAGAGCTCCGAGCTTAGGGTTTAGAACTTTGAGCTCAGTGCTTGGCTCCAAAGGAGACGAGCGGTGAGCGAGGTCTATATCCTGTGGTGGCGGCACATGAAGCGCTATCTGCGAACGCGGTCGCGGATCATCGGCGCTGTTGGCCAGCCGCTGCTATTTTTGCTAGCTCTTGGTTACGGCCTTGGCGGTGTTTACAAGCAAGCCGGACAGGGAAATTATCTGCACTTTCTGGTAGCCGGCGTTATTTTACAGACTATTTTGTTTTCCGGCGTTTTTTGGGGCATGCAGATTTTGTTTGATAAACGCTTTGGCTTTTTGAAAGAGATGATGGTGGCGCCGATTTCGCGGCTGCGAATTTTGCTTGGTAATGCCTTAGGCGGGGCGACTATTTCGCTTTTTCAGGGCCTGTTGGTCTTTGCGATTGCCCTCGTGATTGGTTTTCGGCCGGAAAACTGGGCTTTGCTGCCGCTGGCTGGAGCAATCATGCTGATTTTGTCACTAGCCATGACCAGTTTCGGAGCAGGGCTAGCCAGCATGGTTGATGATTTTCAGGGCTTTCAGGCGATTAACAACTTTTTGGTGTTCCCGCTATTTTTCTTATCCAGTGCTTTGTACCCGCTGACTAATGCGCCGGCTGTACTTAATTTTTTGGGTACCATCAATCCCCTTAGCTACGGCGTAGATGCACTGCGTTATGCTCTGATCAATCAATCGCATTTTGGCATTGGCAAGGATCTACTAATACTTGGTCTTACGCTAGTTTTCTGTGTGTGGTTTGCGGTAAATCGCTTTAACCGCCTCCAAGTCTAAACTCTACGGGTACGACCCGTAGAGGAGTTAATCGCTGATTTTTTGGACCTACGGGTTGTACCCGTAGGTAGGCAGTTGGGGATGCGGAGATATAATGATGAGCATGGAACAGCCGTTGGCCGATAGGATGCGGCCGCAGACTTTGGATGATGTCGTAGGCCAAGCCCATATTTTGGGCAAGGGTAAATTACTTCATAAGCTGGTTAGAGCCGGTAAGCCGTTCAGCTTAATTTTTTGGGGGCCGCCGGGCAGTGGTAAAACAACGCTGGCACGCATTATTGCCAATGAAATGGAGGCCGACTTCGTCGAAATTTCCGCTGTTATGGCCGGCAAAGCCGATGTGACGAAGGTAGTCGAACGGGCTAGAAAAAATCAGCAAGGTGATACTACGCAAGCTCCGCGTGCCACCGTGCTTTTTGTGGATGAGATACATCGGTTTAACAAAGCCCAACAGGACGCCTTTTTGCCGCATGTTGAATCTGGCTTAATTACATTAATTGGGGCTACCACTGAGAATCCGAGTTTTGAAGTCATCTCGCCACTGCTTTCCCGCAGCCGGGTAATTGTACTCGAACCACTAGCTAAGAAAGACGTTATAACCATTGTCAAAAGGGCTACTAGAACTGAGAAGATTCCAGCTAAACGATTACCTAAAGAAAGTATTGATTTAATAGCCGAACTATCTAGTGGTGATGGCCGGATTGCTTTGAATACGCTAGAAATGGCTATGCAGTTAACTCCTGGCAAAATAGTGCCGGCCATGATCGAGACTGCCGCGCAGGCCAAGATTCCCGGCTATGATAAGCTTGGCGAATACCACTACAACCTAATCAGCGCTTTCATCAAAAGCCTGCGCGGCAGCCAGCCAACCGCCGCGCTTTACTACATGGCGCGGATGCTGCAAGCCGGCGAAGACCCGAAGTTTATTGCTCGACGGATGGTAATCTTCGCCAGTGAGGATATCGGCATGGCCGCGCCGGCAGCATTAAACCTGGCAGTTTCAACTTTCTTAGCAGTTGAGCGAATTGGCATGCCGGAGTGCCAATTCAACCTCTTCCACTGTGCCACTGTAATGGCCAAAGCACCCAAGTCCCGTGAAATTACCGGTGCTATGCTCAAAGCTTTAGCGGCCGCGCGGGATTACCCGGATTTGCCGGTACCGCTGCATCTGCGTAATGCACCCACAAAGCTCATGCAAGATCTTGGTTACCAAAAAGGCTACAAATGGCAACCCGGCTTCAAACATAAAGAAGGATTTCTGCCGCCAGAACTTGCTGACAGCAGTTTTTTCGATTAGACTAAGCTGTATTAACAATTTAAGTATCAAGAGAGCAGGGAGGGAACGAGCCCAATGATCTGCCGACAACCCCCGCGTGTGGCGGAAAGGTGTCAAGTCTCGTCCGTTTAGGCGGAGAAGATATTAATGACAAATATCCTTTCTGCCTTTCTGAAAGGATTTTTTAATGTCCAAAACCAGCCGAGATTCAGTCACATCCTTTTTGATGAAGGGCTTATCACATTTTGCTTCGGAATCGGTCTGTGCCGGCCATCCTGATAAAATCTGCGATCAGATAAGCGATGCCATTTTAGATGAAGTCTTAAAAAAAGATGCCGATGCTCATGTCCAAGTAGAAACCATGGCTGGCAAAGACTTTTTAATTCTATCCGGCGAAATAAAGACTGCCGCCAAGGGGATTAATTTTGAGAAGATCGCGCGCGGCCAAATAAAGCGTCTCGGCTATACCGAGCCGGTTTGGGGTTTTTCTGATAAATCACCAATTAAAATCAACATCCATGAGCAATCACCGGAAATTGCCGTGGCGGTTGATCATGACGGCGCCGGCGACCAAGGTATGATGTTCGGCTTTGCCTGTCTCGAGACGCCAGAGTTGATACCACTACCTATCATGCTAGCTCATCAGCTAGTTAGAAATATTGATACGACTCGTCAGGAAAAGACTTTGCCGTATTTACGACCAGATGGTAAATCCCAAGTCGTAGTCCGTTATAAGGCCGGCAAGCCAGTTGGCGTAGAACACGTAACTTTAGCTGTGCCGCATGATGAGTCTGTTGAAAATGATCAACTAAAAGAAGATTGTTATAACAAAGTTATTATGCCGGCTTTGGCGAACTATGGTCTAAACGTTGCTAAATCATCGATAGTAGTTAATGGCACCGGCGTTTGGCATCAGCCCGGACCAGCTCAAGACACTGGCTTAACCGGCCGCAAAATCAATGTTGATAGTTACGGTGGCTATGCCCGAGTAGGCGGTGGCAGCTTTTCTGGCAAAGACCCAACCAAAGTCGATCGTTCTGCTGCCTATGCCGCTCGTTTTATAGCCAAAAATATTGTGGCGGCCGGCCTGGCCGCCAAATGCGAAGTCGGCCTTGCTTATTACATCGGCGGCAAAAAGCCGGTGATGATGGAAATTGATACTTTTGAGACCAGCCAATATAGCAACAAAGCCATTGACGACTTTGCCAAAAAAATTATTGACACCTCGGTCCACGGAATTATCGAGGGACTTGATCTGCGCCGGCCGATTTATCTGCCAACCGCCGTTTACGGGCATTTTGGTAAACCTGATTTACCCTGGGAGCAGATTATCTAGTCACATATCCGCACTATACTGGCCGGTTAGAGTTTTATTTTTGGCAGGGGGAGTTTTGGTAAACGGATAAGTCTTTTACGTCGTTTGTGATCGGATTCATCTTCGATTTCGTGTCCAATAATCTCTTCAATTAAATCTTCAATAGTGACGATGCCAATAATTTTGTCATCACGTTCAACCGGCAGCAGGTGGGTTCGGGCCGCAATAAACTTGCGAAACAGTGTATCTAGAGCTGTCATGGTGCCGACCATCCGAGTCGGATGAAGCGTCATATCGTCAACTCGGTACTCATTTTCATCAAAATCGATATCAACTAATTCTTTGACCAACAAAATGCCATGGCATCTAGTTTTGACTTGATTAAGTACTGGAATACGGCTAAAGCCAGCCTCTTTAAGCTCATCAATTTTGACGCCGGTTAAGACGGTATCTGGCGTTAACCAATAGACTTTAGAGATTGGCGTCATGATATCGCGGACCCTTTTTTCGCTTAAAACAATGGCGCCCTTCATGATTTCCACTTCGTCAGGATCAAGTTCGCTGGCCTCATGGCCGGCATGTTCGGCGATGATAATGCCCAGCTCGCGACGGCTTGTTAAACGAGCCTGTTCGTCACCTAACATAGCGTCCAAC
>Ga0155636_107_pt1 | contig 28481 bp, 27 predicted proteins | sample RifCSPhighO2_12_FD_107293 | JGI IMG/M metagenome (GOLD analysis project Ga0155636, IMG submission 107293) | Candidatus Saccharibacteria bacterium RIFCSPHIGHO2_12_FULL_47_16b | reverse complement strand
GAAATGGAGCAACTCAACAAGACTTTCCAAGGCGGCCCAAGCGACGCCTGCAAAGCGGCCATAGTTAATCAAGCCGTAACCATGATGCAAGACATGATGACTAAGATAAATAGTCGCTTCCCGGCAACCTTGACCAAAGTCGAAACAGTCGTGGTTAAAGTCGAAAAGGCCATTCCAACTTTGAAGACGGCCGGTGTGCCAGCCGCTGATATTTCTAAGCTGGAGGCCGATGTAGCCAGTATCAAAGTGCAGCTCGGTGTCTTACGCAGCTTTTTTGACAAGATGAAAACGTCTATGCAGAACTTCATCAATCAGGCTAAAGCTAATCCAGCAGCGGCCTTTGAGAAAATGCAAAATGGTTCTATGGGCATGGATGATGCCAGCGCCAATCAAGCCGCCACGGCTGCCGACACGATGGTCAGTGCCTTTGAAGATATAGTTTTCATTCTTGATAAGGTAGAGGCTAAGGAGCAGCAATGATGGACGTGTCAAATTTTAATCCAACGCATTTTCACCCGACCCACAAAGCCAAACTGTGGATGTTGATTACCATTATTGTAATTGCGGTGGGTGCCGGCGGCGTTTATTACTTTGCCAAAAAGACTTATGATTCTAAACAGAGTCAGGCTGAGCCGACAACTTCCCAGCAAACAACGCAGGTGGCCTCGAAACCAGCCGAACAGGCTAAGCAAGTCTCAGAAGAATTAAAGGCAGTTGATCTGGCCGAAATTAAAGCGGCCATCAAAGATATTAAAGATATTGTGGCAGCTTTCTAACAAGACTTACGTACCGCGCCGGCCTGCGATTTATCAGAATAAAGTTACTTGTTCACTCGAACTAGGAGCCGAGCGTTCCTTGTCGGCAAAGACATGGACGGTGCCATATTCACCGTCGTAGCCCGGTTCAATCTGAAGCTTCCCGGCCCGTACCCGTTTGACGGCTTCGGCTACGTCCGGTGTGCTGGCGGACTCAATTGACTCTATGGGTATATCAAGCAGGATGGTCAGTTCATCACCAAAGGCTTGTAGCAAGCTTTCATATTGAGCGGAAACTTTTTTGGTGCCGGTTTGAACGCCAAGCGCTTCGGCTATGATTTCTTCCAGTGGCACTAGCGACCAATAGTCCGGCGCGCCGGCTGGTTTAAAATCGGCCGACCGATCGGCCAGTTCTTCAACTCGTGACAAAACACCAACTGTCACTTTTCGGCCGCAGCTTGGGCACAGACCTTTATGGGCTTTGGTTTCGGTCGGATGCCAACGAACACTGTGGGCGCTATGACCGTCATAGTGATATTTGCCTTCCTCGGGAAAGAACTCAATCGTGCCAAGTAGCCTAGTCGGTGATGTGGCGCGTTGATTGGTTCTGGCCGGCGCACCAGTCCGTAAGGCTTCAGTAATGCCGTTATAACTTAGCTCACCGTCAAATTTAACTGCCTCGCGGCCGATTTTGGCGGCCGAGTGGGCGTCGGAACTGGAAATTAAAGCCACGTTATCCAGAGCGCTCAAGCGCCAATTCATTGGCGGGTCGGAGCTCAATCCAGTTTCAATCGCTAATATTTTTGGTGTTAATTCTTCAAAACATTCCTCCAAATTATCAAAGCCAGACATCGAGCCAAAGACGCTAAACCACGGCGTCCAGGCATGGGCCGGAATAACTAAGGCTTGGGGATGGGCACTAAAGGCCATTTCGGCTACCCGTTTGGTACTTAAGCCGGTAATCGGCCGGCCGTCGCTAGAAAGTTTAGCGCCGTGGCTAACCAGTAAATCATTAAAAGTTTCGGCTGCTTCAAGACTGGGCAACATAATAACTGTATGAATCCGCCGAGTCTTGTCGGCTTGTTTGTAAATGCTGGAGACTTCGACGCTCAAGATAAAGCGGGTTGGGTCGTCCTCGGCTGCGTCTTTCAGCACAAACAATCCTTGTTCAGGAGCAGGCGCTAAATAATGTTCAATTTCGGCCAGCCATAGCGGGTGAGTAAAGTCGCCGGTGCCAAGCAGTTTGATGCCTTTTTTACGGGCGTATTCATCAAGCAAGGGCAGAGTCAGATTTTTGGAAGTTGCCCGGGCAAAGCGCGAATGTATATGAAAATCCGCAAAGTAGCTCACACTTCTATTTTATATGGATTCTTGTCAATCTGGCTCCGGAGGCCGGACTCGAACCGGCAACCGTCGCCTTAACAGGGCGCTGCTCCACCAATTGAGCTACTCCGGAATATTAGATACAAACAATATTATACCTTGTTGAAAACAGGTATGGCTTCAGATTCTTAGCAAAATTATTTGGCGAGGCTGATGCGACGGGCGAAACGGACAACGTCCGGTCTCCAAAGGTGTTTTAATTTACTTGGGCGTTAAGATAGTCGACTCTCAATTTTTTGTTGCGATCGTTATTTTGAATCTTCAATTGCATAGAATTAAGTTTATCCGTGCTGTCAACAAATTTGGTTACGTCCCATAATGTCGAGGAACTTGCTTGGCCTGAGTATTTTTTACCGCCTGTGACCAAAACCGGATCTTGATTTAGGGAACCCCACTCCACAGGATCAGAAGGCCAGCTGCTTCCGACGCTCCACACGGTATTGCCGGTTTTGGAACCAGATTCACCGTAAATCTCGACAGCCATGATAACAGACTGGATAGTTCGGCTTGGATCTTGATTGGGCGTAAACTGAAAAACAACATACGACCTCGGTTGAATATACAGAAAAGCATTATCATTGGACTGAACTAAACCAAGAGTTCCGGCTTCTGCCAAGGTTTGGTTTTTAGACGAATCATAGCCGCTGGTAACATTGAATAGCAACGATTGAGCCGTTGTTTGCTCACTTATTTGTGTAACTACGAGGCCAACAACAACCACAAAAACAACCATGACAAAGAATTTAGTAGCTCGACTGGTTTTCTTGATTTTTTTGTGAAGTTTTTTGATATGTTTTTTCATTGTTTAAGTTTTTAGGCTTATGGTTTACATTAAATTACGATTATTGAAAGCTGTCAATAAAGATTGGGAGACTGAAAACTAAATTCTTGTGTTAGTTTTTTGTTGTTCGCAAGTAAGATTCTAACTTTTTCCACCACGGGGAGCCATTCGACTCGTTCGCTTACGCTCACTCGCTCATGGCTTGCAGCCGGCGAACGAGGCGAATGTCCTGAGCGAACGAAGTAAGTCGAAGGACTCACTTTTTGTATAATTCCACTATGTATTTCGTCTATATCCTTCGTAATACCCATAATCGGCTATACATTGGCCATACCAAGAATATGGATCAGCGTCTGCAAGAACATAAATCAATTATTCATGGCGCAAAGTTCATCAGAGATTATGGGGATTTCGAGCTAGTGTATTTCGAGAAATATACCGCTCGGTCTGATGCAATGAGTCGAGAAAAACAATTGAAGGGCTGGACTCGAGCTAAAAAAGAAGCGCTGATAGCCGGTGACTTAACGTTGTTAAAGAAATTATAAAAATCTTCGCTTAGCCACTACAGGGGTAGAAGTTTTACAAAATACCATTTTATGGTATTGTTTTTATCGATGAGTTTTGAAAATAACACTTATCCAGCCGCTCTTTTGTTAAAATCAAAACGCTTAAGGTAATTCATTTATTTGGTAGTAGCATAAGTGCGACTTGCCCTCTTTGTTTTTATAAGCGCAACTATTGTTCTAACTATTGTAGCCGCTGTTGGGTACTTTGGCCGCCGGCGGGTTGAGTCGATCCGCTGGGTGCCGGCGAACCTTGGCTAGTTCCTCCGCCTGGCTGAGCGGGCTGTTGATTGTCAGTTTGTGGCTGAAGCTGTGTTGTAGTGTTTTGGGCTTTGGGCGCGGTTTTCCGGCCTATGTAGAACCCTATCGCTCCGGCGACTAAGAGACCAATCAACACCCACGTTACAATTAGAGCTAGGGCTGCTTTTGACAGATAACTCACACTTACCCCCTTCAATAAAGACAAAATTAACTATCTCTAATTGTACTGTATTTGTCATTTTTATTAGCGTATATAACATAACCGACTTGCTATAATGCCATGAGATAACAAAAGGCTTAAGATGAAAATTTTTAAAAATCAACGCGGTTTTGGCGGCATTGTCGGACTAATGCTGATTGCAATTATCATCGCAGCTTTAGCCTTTGTCGCTTGGCGAGTCTGGGGCAGCCAGGACCAAGCCGAACAAAGGACAGTCGACACTAGCAAAAATGATTCATATAACTGGTCGACAATGGCACAGGGTCCATACAACGATCGTGTGTCGTTTGCGACCTCATCCGATTTGCTCAACTGGAAGGACTCCGGCCAGATTTTAGCCGAACATGCCTCTGTACCGGACGGTATCTATAAGAGAGAAAACGGCACCATCTATGTCTATTTTGTTGATGTTTCGCAGGATGGCCAACCGGAAAAAATCGGCCTGATTCGATCGAGCGATGGCGGCCAGACTTGGACGGATCGGCAATTTGTAACTATCCAAGGTTTAGGCGACAAAATCGCCGTTGACCCGGACCCCTACTTGCTAACCGACGGCCGTATCCGCCTCTATTTCTTTGACATTGCCGATACCCGTACTCCAGGTAACAGCGGCAAAATTTATTCGGCCCTGTCAGATGATGGAATCAACTTTAAATTAGAACAGGGGATACGCTTGGAGCGGCCAGATGGCTTATTTGATCCTGATGTCGTCTGGGTAGATGGCACTTGGTACATGTATGCTGGAGACGGTACTGGCCAAAAAACCATTGTTGCTACCTCGAGTGACGGGCTGAACTTTAGCGAAAAAGGTGTGGCTTACAGCGAAGGGGCGATCCCCAACGTCTATTACGATGGCCAGCAATTTTTCCTCTACACCGGCGGTATCAACATTGCAACTTCGTCTGATGGACTAAAGTTCAACAAGACCGACAATCGCTTTGAAAGCTCATTTGGCCTAACAGCCGACCCGGGCGTGATCTACTTGGGGTCCAACGACTACCTAATGGTCTTCAAGACCAAAACAACCAAACCGCCAGGCCAATAATTTACATTTAAATCTAAGCTTTAGCCTCTTTCACTATGGGAAGAACCGTCTTCTGGCCAAATAGTGGTTGCTATACTGATAGCGTGAAGGAGAAATTCCTCAACTTTTATAAGGCTATTGCTAACAATAAATACATTGTCTGGCTTACGACCGATAAAAAAAGACTGGCATTTCTGACTACTGGTTTTGTGTTGCTAGTTGTCATAACTACGCTGCTTTTGCAATCAGGGCGGCCGGCGATGGACCAGCAGACAAAGAAGCAAGGAATGACTTTTGAGGTTAGCATACCGCAGAACACGCCAACGGACGACACAGTTCATATCTACTTCCAAAACCAGCAACATTACAAAATGACTAAAATAGCCGATTACAAATTCTCGATTACCCTATCGGAGACGGAGTTAAATTCAGATGAAGACGGTCAGTTGAAGTACCGCTACAGCCGGAATGGTCACAATTTTAATAGCGCCGACTACCTCGAGCCAGACACTAACGATTATTTCTGGACGCAAAAAGGTCGCACCACAACTTTTAAGAGCAACTATGTTCAAAAAGACAGCGTAGGAAGATGGCGTTGGTTTCCTGCTGTTGACCAGCCAATCGAACAGACTTCTTCTCTTGTGCCTATTGGCAGCTTTACACCGCGGATCGGTAGTACGACCTTCCTATCCGGCCAGATAATTGAAGACCTTTATGTGGAAGCCTTTAGAGATTTTTTTGAAGACACTGCTGCTCATATGAAAAATGTAGGCTATCGTCTGGTAGAGATTGACCCACCCTGGCAGTGGACAGAAGAAGACGGCCTACCGAAGGTTAAAAATCTCGTCAAGGACAACCCCAATTATCCGGACGACGCTACCCTGAAACAGGAAATTTTAGCTTTTAAAAAACGGGGCATCAAGGTAATGCTGGGACCGCAACTTTGCTGCAACGAACTTAGTACCCAGAACCGTTCGCCGCAGTGGTGGGACGCTTATTTTTCTGAAACTGCCAATTTCTTAGTCCACTTCGCCGGACTAGCTGAAGAAACAGGTGTAGATTACTTGCACTACGCCGCACCCGTTGGCTATGACGAGCCTGATTACAGCCAGCGTTGGAGCAAAGTATTCGGGCAGATCAGAACGGTTTACTCCGGCAAGGTCGGTCAGATGGTTTGGAATTTTGCTTCCGATATCGGGCAAATAATACCAACTGCTAACGACATCAAATGGGGGGATGAACTGGATTATTTTTATATTGCCATTGATACGCCACTTTCCCTAAAAGATGATCCTACCGACAATGAACTGATGCTGGCCGCCGGCACAATGCTTGACGGCGCCAAACAACTATATAACGAGTTTAATAAGCCGTTGTTTATCAGAACCACTTATTTTAATGTGGCCAAAACCTGGAAAGGGAATTCATTTTATTCGATTGCCTCGATTCCACAAACTTCGGATTCTGAAAAAGATTTGGAAGATAGCAAATACAGCTGGAGCGGGCAGGATTTGGCTAGAGTGGTGCAGGCTTACTTTAGAGCAATTGCCGAACGTCCTTGGGTAGTAAGCTATGCCCAATTTAGCTATGGCCACTGGCTAACACCGCTAGCCGCAGACCTTTCTGTCAGGGGCAAACCAGCCGAAGACATTTGGAAAAAATGGAACAATTTGATATATGCCCAGTAGATACACAACGGCATTTCGGATAGATAGAAAATTTAGTAAAAGACCAGTTTGTTTATCTTCAATGCAGCTAGGCTGAACTAAAGATTATTGATTAAGAGAGGCCGATGCGGCGGGCGAAACGGACAATGTCGGGCCACCAGACCACCAAGGCCACTACCAGCCAGATCCAACCGATGGTCGTGTGATTGGCCGAGTCGGATATAAACAAAAAGTTGTAGCTCACCCCCACAAGAACAATTCCTAAAAGGCGTCTTGCCATTTTAACCTCCATGTAGTCTAATTTTCCGCCAGTCGAGATGAATTATCAAGTCGTTTAGGTGTTGATTTTTGGCGGCAGCAGGCATAATATTCAATTGATAAGAGGGTGTTGTTATGATCAGAAAGTTGATGGCTGCGCTAATTTTAGCGGTGCTGACATTCTTGGCATTTGGCCAAACCTCAACAACGGCTCAGTCCGCTTACAGCTTCGAGTTTTATGACTTTCAAACTAATAGTTACGTAACGACATTTCCTTTTGGTCATAGCAACGAGATTATTGTGGCCAGTCAAACTCAGGATGTCAGAAACCAGCTTCCCATTAGTCTATCTCTAAGAATTGACGGCACTGAAAAGTGGACGGCAACTATTGCCAACGATCCAACTCAAAACTGCCGCGATGCCACCGGCTGTTCAACCCGCGGCCCAAAAGTAAGCAATCCTGGCGCCGACTCTTTCTTTGAACTGACAGCAATGATTGAAAGTGGCCAAAATCTGGCAACTTATGCCAGCGGCACGCCGCCCAGCCGCACCTCGGAGACAACAACCACATCGGAGCAACCGACCAACCAGTCTAGCACGACCACTTCAAGTAATAGCTGGTGGCAGTGGTGGTGGGGAGCTGGCTTTGTCGTCGGCATACTGTGGCTCTTTCCTTGGGTCTTCGTTGGCTGGCAATGGTCAAGATTCAGGCTGTGGGGTTTTGGCTGGCCTTGGCCATGGTGGTTCTGGATCCCTCTGCTTTGGTTTATACCGTGGCTGATCATCGGTTGGATATGGTGGCTGGATTGGTGGCTGTGGTGGGCTTGGCTATGGTGGCTGTTCCCTTGGTTCTTCTGGTGGGTCTGGTGGGTGATTGTCTTCAAAGAGTTCACCATCTGGCTCTGGCGCCAGACTAAATAATGCACAAGACAGTCTTTTCTCAACTTTTGCACCGCCGGCCGAATAGTCACAAGTATGACTTTGGACATGTTCTAGTTATTGGCGGCTCGCCGGGCATGGTTGGCGCGCCGCTGCTGGCCGGTCGTGCAGCGCTGCGGGTCGGGGCCGGCTTAGTTACGATTGCCTCAACCAAAAACGTCATCGACATGCTGGAAAAACGCGTCGAAGAAATTATGACCCTAACCATTGAAAACAACAGGCAATTGCTCGATTTTATTACCAAGCGAAAAGTTAATTCTTTAATAATCGGCCCCGGCCTAAGAGAAGATTCGGCTGAATTAGTAGGTAATTTAATTAAATCAGTAGACTTGCCAACTGTTCTTGACGGCGGTGCTTTAACTATCCTTAGTGAAAAACTTGACTTGTTAGGTATTTTACAGAGGCCAAGAACTTTAATTCTGACGCCGCATTTGGGCGAATTTCAGCGATTCTTTGCCGAGCCCTTGCCTAAAGACCAAACTAAACTTAAACATGTGGCCCAAAAATTCGCCAAAAACCATGGGATAATTTTGGTCTTGAAAGGCCATCCAACATACGTTTCATCAAGGGATGGCAGTATTTACGAAAATACAACTGGTGGTCCCGGCTTGGCTACCGCCGGATCTGGCGATGTACTGGCCGGCGTCATTACCGGTCTAATTGCTCAAGGCATCGAGCCAACCGAAGCGGCCAAAGCCGGAGTTTATCTGCACGGCCTGGCCGGGGATTTGGCCGTCGAGCAAAAAACCCAGGCCGGTATGATTGCTTCGGATGTTATCGAATTTATTCCAGCAGCACTTGAGTCGGCAAAGTAAAAAATACAATTTGCAAAAAATGATTAAGGGACTATTATTGCTAATACTTAACAATTAACCTGCTGGAATCCGGTGTGAATCCGGAACTGTGCCGCAACGGTAATCGTTTGCTTCGCAAAGCGAATGCTCAATTATCAATGCTCATTGGCTCAATGAATGATCAATGCATTAATGCAGCAATCATTGAACTTTGAAACTTGAACATTGAACATTAAGCTTGCCTTGCAAGCGTTAGTCCGATACAGCAACAACCGCAAATAGCGGGAGTCTCGAGCAAGACTGAAGGATTTGGCTAGTTAATCCTCATTGTCTGCCGGGGCAAGGAGGATTTTTTATGAGCCGAGTAGCTCAAGCTCTCAAAACAAAATTATCAACTTTAATAATTCTTATACTAGTATTTGGCGCTGGCGGTGTGGCATCGTTACTTACCCAAGATGAGTCGCCCAAAGCCCAAATCGCAACCGAGCAGTCACAGACGACTTATGTTAAATACAGAGGCGTCGAAGGCCAAACTGCTCTAGAATTGTTGAAACAATACGTCAAGGTCGAAACCAAGCACTATGATTTTGGCGATTTGGTGACTTCAATCAACGGTACGCCCGGTAATGGGCCAAAATATTGGAGTTTTTACGTTAATGGCCAACTGTCCGAAGTTGGCGCCGGTACGTACATTTCCAAAGATAGCGATACGATAGAATGGAAATTACAGGCTCTATGAACAAAAACACGACTAACATACTCGTGGCCATCGCTTTAATCGGATTAGTAGTAGCGTTACGCGTACTACCGCATCCGGCTAATTTTGCGCCAGTGGCCGCCGCCGCTATTTTTGGCGGGGCAGTACTGCCCCGCCGCTTGGCCTTATGGGTACCGCTAGCCGCCATGATAGCCTCCGATTTAATAATTGGCCTGCATAGCTTGGTTTTACTAACCTGGGGTTCGTACGCTTTGTTTGCTCTGGCTAGCAGTCACTGGCTGCGCCGTAATCTCAACTTCGTTCGTGGAGCGACTTTAACTATCAGCGCTTCGATTTTCTTTTTTGTGGTGACTAACTTTGGCGTTTGGGCAACTTCCGGCATGTACGCCCATACTTGGGCTGGCCTAATCCGTTGCTATGAATTGGCACTGCCGTTCTTTCGTAATACTTTAATGAGCGATATTGTCTACACTATTGTTTTGTTTGGCGCCTACTGGCTGGCTATCAAACTCGGCCAGCACCTGGTTTTGCGGACTAAAGCAAACTTTTAGAAGTCAGTGAGGTTAGGCCTTTAACAATCGCCCGACCGAGTTTTCTATCTTTTTCGGCGGCTTCGTCCAAGGCGCCAAATTCTTTTTCCAGCAATTTAAGGTGCTGATCGCGGAATTTCTTGAAGGTACTTTTCTTAAGACCGGATTTTTTAACAAAGGCACTGATTTTTTCACTGCCAATGTAGTGGGGCAAAATCACGTAAGTAGCGCCTTGGCGGTAAAGCTTGGCGGCCTGGCGCGGGTTTTCGGCCTCGCAAATTACTACTGCTTTAGGATTACGGTTCTCGACATGGCTTAGCAAAATCGAGTTAGTTTCAAAATCGGTAATGGTTGAAACAATTAATTTAGCGCGGTCAATACCGGCTTCTTCTAGAAGCTCGATGTCGGTAGCGTCGCCATAAAGGTAATTCACGCCGCGCCGCTCCATAGTTTCAATGACTTCCGGATCGTAATCAACTACCACGTATTTCTTTTTAAGTTCCTCAAAGACGTTAACAAATTCGTGGCCGCCCTTTTGGTAGCCAAACAGAATAAAGTCGTATCGGCTAACCGGATAATGCTCATGCCGGACGTGGCGACGCTCAAACAGATAAAGGTGCTTTTCAACCAGGCTATACAGCTTGTCGCTAAAAGTAATTAAGTAAGTTGAGATGGCAATCGAGAGCAGAGCTATTATCGTCAGCAAGACTACTATATGTTGCTGGATTAAGCCTTTCTCGTAACCGAGAATAACAAAGATAATCGAAAACTCACTAACTTGAGTGAGATTGAGGGCCGTTTTAAAAGCCGTTCGTCTGGTGTAGCCTAGCAAACCGAGGCCGGTCAGGATGATCAGCGGCTTAAATATGACCACAATCAGCACGCCGGCAATGATTAAGCCCGCCGAATCGCTCAACTGGCTAAATGATAACTGGGTGCCCAAAGCGATAAAAAAGATAACCACAAAAAAATCGCGCAATGGTCTAAGTCGGGCAGCGATTTCTTGAGCATATGGTAGACCGGCTAAAAAGATACCGGCCGCCAATGCGCCAATTTCCATCGAAAAACCGGCTTTGGCAAACAGGGCGCCTAGGCCCAAGCCCCAGGCGATGGCGAACAGAAAAAGTAATTCTTGGTCGGAGGCAATTAGTTTCTGTAAATGCGGCAGCAAGTAACGACTGACGTAGTACATACCAGCGCCAATTAGTAAGCCCTTGAAGGCCAGCGCCGCTAACGGTCCTGCGGCCAACCACTCGCCGCCTTTAGCCGAGGCCACGAACATTATGGCAATGGCGGCGACAACGTCTTCCACGACTAATGCACCAATTGTTAATTTGCCGTAAAGCCGACCTTGCTCGCGTTTATCACTTAGCAATTTCAAAGCCACGATCGTGCTAGAAAGTCCAAAGCCAAGGCCGACAAAAAAGGCTTCGGCGCTTGATAGGCCAAAGGCCGAACCAACTACCCAGCCAATAATGGTAGTGATAGCAATTTGAGCAGACGCGACAGTTAATGATGGCCTAACCACCTCGGCAATGACTTTCGGACTCATGCCTAGTCCAATGATAAAAAGCAAAAGGGCGATGCCTAAATCGCCAAAGATAGATAAAGTTTCTGGTGATTTGACGATGTTAAACAGAACCGGTCCGACGACAATACCGGTAATAATATGGCCAATTAACAACGGCTGGCCGATACGGCGCATAATCAAGGCCATGCCGGCACCGATAGCAATAATGACACTTAGTCCTGCAAAAACCGCTTCCATTGTTTATAGATTACAGCATAAGAGGTATTCGCAACCAGTTTGGTGAAATGCCTGCAATCGTTTTGCTATGATATATAGGTGTTAAAAGATCAATACCAGCTAAAACAAATAAATACAGCTGTAACCGATCAAGTGCATTTGCTGGAAAAAAAATGGCGTAGCTGGCCTTATAAAAACACGACTTTGCTGATTTTAAGTTTGGTGGCTTTTTTCTATCTAATAAAAGACCCTTCAGTTGACAATCTTATTCGGCAAGCCGGCAACTTGGGCTATTTAGGGGCACTAATAGCTGGCCTCCTGTTTGTTTCAATATTCACCGTAGCGCCGGCTGCCGTTATCCTTTTCCATTTGGCTGATAAGCTTAACGGCTTTGAAATCGCCTTATTAGCTGGCCTTGGCGCCATGATGGGCGACTACTTGATCTTCCGGTTTATGAAAGACCGGGTTTTTAAGGAACTTGGCCCGCTTTTTGTAAAATACGGCCGGCGCTACTTTAAGATTTTTTATAAAAGTCCGTACTTTGGCTGGCTATTACCGGCGGTTGGAGCCTTTATTATTGCTTCGCCACTGCCGGATGAAGCCGGCGTAAGCATTCTTGGCCTGTCAAAAATAAAGCGCTGGCAATTTTTTGCGATCGCGCTTACCCTTAACGCGATCGGCATTTTTTTAGTGGTTAGCGCAGCCCGGCTAATCTAACCACAGCCTCTATATAATAGTGCTTATGCATTTATGGCATACGTTGCTATTACATGATTTATATAAAACGCTCAATTCAGGTGAAAAAGGCCTTTCTTCGGCTGAAGCCGAAAGAAGACTACGCCAATTTGGCTATAACCAAATATCGGTTAAAAAGGAGTCTTTTTGGAAAAAGTTGCTGGCGCCATTTAAAAGCATTTTTATAACAATTTTGCTGATTGCCGCTTTAATTAGTTTTTTAAGTGGTAAAAACCTCGATGCCATCGTTATTTTGGTAATAGTGGCCATCAATACGCTGATTTGGCTAAGCCAGCAACAAACTACCGAGCGGGTGTTAAACAGTCTCAAAAAGCATTACGAGCAAATCGTCCAAGTCTTACGCAATGGTCAAGTCACAAAACTCAATTCAAAGTTGCTGGTGCTAGGTGACGTTGTTGTATTAGGTGAAGGCCAGAAAATTCCGGCCGACGGCCGAGTGATTGAAGCCGCCAACCTCTTCATTGATGAATCGGCGTTAACAGGCGAGTCATTACCGATAAAGAAAAATGTCAGCGTGTTGTCGGCTGACAAAAAGATATTCGAGAGAGACAACATGCTATTTTCTGGCACTTATGTAGTATCTGGTTCGGCTAAGGCATTAATTGTAGCAACTGGTATGCAAACCGAGTTTGGCAAGATTGCCAAATTGGCGGTTAAGCAGGAGCCAAAAAGCCCGCTCCAAAAAAAGATTGATCAGATAGTCAGCAAACTAATAAAACTTTTAGCTATTTTAGCCTTGGTGGTCTTTCTGTTAGCTTTGCTGCGCGGCATTGCTGTTAGCGAGGCTTTACGTTTTGTATTATCATTCATCGTTTCGGCAGTACCGGAGGATTTGCCAATTGCGCTAACTATTATTTTCGTCTTGGGCATGCGGCGGATGGCTAAACATAAGGCGCTGGTTCGTTCAGTCAGCGCTATTGAGAATCTCGGTTTAATAACCGCAATCGCCATAGACAAAACCGGTACCTTAACAAAGAATCATCTAGCCGTTGCGTCGGCTTGGACCGCCCAGCCAAGGTACGATATCAAACAGGCTGCTATTAAGGCTTTGGGTGATGCCAACAGTCTTGAGCCTTTCGATCATGCTCTTAAGCAATTCGCCGCTAATATGGCAGCGAATCATGCCAAGCCCGAAAAAATCTATCCATTTAATCAGCAGCAGAGGGCTAGTGGAGTACTCTGGCAAGAGGGTTCAAAGCACAAACTTTACCTAAAAGGTGCGCCGGAACACATTATCAAACTGTGCCGGTTGGGTCGTGCTGAAGCCGCCAAAGCCGAGGCTAAGCTAAGGCAGATGGTGGCTAATGGCTTTCGAGTTATTGCCATTGCCAAAGCGGATGTTAGTTCAACTCTAGACAATCTGGAAAATCTAAAGAAATATGAATTAGAACTTTTGGGGTTGATTGCCTTTGCCGATGAACTTCGGCCCGAATCTGCCCCCTCGATTGCCGCTGCCCAGGCTGCCGGTATTTCCGTCAAAATGATTACCGGTGATCATTTTGATACTGCTTTTCACATTGGCCGGACATTGAATATAAGTCAGCATCGCGATCAGGTAGTGGAGGGTGACGAGTTGCCAAAGAGTGAAGACGAGCTTGAAACTTATGTGAGAAACAAAAACGTTTTTGCCAGAATCTTGCCGGCCCAAAAGTTCGCTCTCCTAGCCGCCCTAAAACGTTCTGAGATAACGGCCATGACCGGCGACGGTGTCAACGATGTGCCGGCACTGACCAAGGCCGATATTGGTATTGCCATGGCTTCGGGCAGCGATATCGCCAAAGATGCCGGCGACATTGTGCTGTTGGACAATAACTTTGCCTCGATTGTTAGGGCCATCAGTGAGGGTCGAGTCATTTATGACAACATCCGCAAAATGCTGTTTTATTTGCTGTCCACCAGCCTCGGTGAAGCTTTAACAATAATTGGCGCTTTGGCGCTTGGGCTGCCACTGCCAGTGACAGCCATCCAAATACTGTGGGTCAATCTGGTGACTGATACGGCTTTGGTAATTCCGCTTGGTCTGGAGCCGCCGGAAGGTGACCATATGCATCGTCCGCCGCGCCGGCCTAAAACGCCGATACTCGACCGTCTGATTTTATCCCGCATTCTAATTGTCGGTACCGCCATGGCCATTAGTATCTTGACTTATTTCGCCATGATAATTCACTGGGGCTACTCACACGAATATGCCCAGACCATCGCCTTTACCATGCTGGTTGTGTCCCAATGGGTCAATGCTTTTAATGCTCGTAGCGAACGCCAATCATTGTTTGGCCGTCTGCGGACGCCTAATTATAAGTTGCTGGCCGGACTGGCGATTGCAGCCTTGGCCCAAGCTCTGGTCATGTTCGGCCCACTACAAGATGCTTTCAACATTCAAGCCGTAAGCTCGGCTCATTTACTAACAGGATTGGTTATGACCAGTGCGGCTGTTTATTTGGCGGCCGAAATTCACAAGCAGCTACATCGCAAGATCTCGGTTTAAATTTATGTTCAGGCAAGAATAATAGTCGCCAGGCCCAAAAAGGCCATAAAGCCCAGTACGTCGGTAGCGGTGGTTATAAAAACGGTGGCCGAGCTGGCCGGATCTTTATGAAGCCGCGACATGACTAGCGGAACAATCGTGCCAAAAGCGGCCGCTACTAATAAGTTAATAACCATCGCCAACGCCAAAACCAGGGCAATTGCCGGCTCGTGGTCTTTGGCTAGCACAACTAAAGCCACAATGAAACCATTAATCAGTCCGTTGACAAAACCAGCGCCAAGTTCATTTCGCAAAGTAGCGTAGGCGCTTCTAAGATCTATTTGCCTTAGGGCAATGCCGCGGACAACCACTGCTAAAGTTTGGGTGGCGGCATTACCACCCATGCCGGCAACAATCGGCATGTAGACAGCCAGCAAGACATATTTACTGATGGTGTCTTGGAATAAGCTAACCGTCGCAGCCGCCAAAAAAGCCGTAGCTAAGTTGATAATCAACCATTTATAACGGAATTTAACTTTCCGCTTCGCCGAATCGGTTACTGTCTCTTCGGCACTAACACCGGCAAAACCATAAAGTGTGGCTGATTCCTGTTCCTTTAGCAAGTTCAAAACATCGTCTGAATAAATAATGCCAACCGCGTCGTCGTTATCATTCACCACCGCAACCTTGCTATGAGGGTGTGACCTAAACAACTCGGTGACTTCGTCGTGGCTGGCGGAGTGCTTAATTGTCCGAATATGCTTGATGTAAGGTTTTATTTTCTCACCTGGCCGAGTAAAGCCCAGTTCATGCCCTGGTAAAAAACCAGCCAGTCGGCCATCATCGATGACTAAAATAATTGGCGACCGACCGGTCCGCTTTTCGTGCAGTTTGAACTTTTTAGCGACTGTGGCAATCTCGTCATTAATATCAACTTGAACGTAATCAACGTTCATCAGCCCGGCGGCAGTGTTGGGATCGAACTCCAGTAGCTGGGAAACCATATCGCGCAGTTCATAACTCAAATGCTCCAGGATTTTTTGCCGCTTATGCTTACCAAGCAACTGAAGCATATCGGTGGCGTCGTCCGGATCCAGTTTTTCTAAAACCGCCACTAACTCATTTTCCGGTAAGCGAACCAAGAGGTCTCTTCGGATGTGCGGTGTCAAAGCCAGCAGTAGTTCAGTTTGTTCCTCGAGCGGTAGACTGGAAAAAAGCTCAATTCTTTCATCAGGATGAAAGGAAATATGGTGGATTAAGCTATTTAATCTCTGTTTTACCGTTTTTGAGTTTTTATCGGCCATAAGCGTCATTATAAATCTTGATGGTTGACGAGCCAAACCAAAATCTGTTTAACTATGTGGCATAGTTGAAGTTTTGAGAGACTTCGCTAAATAAAAAGCCAAAAGGAGAAAATAGGTGCCGATTAAGGTTATATTTAGACCGTCAAGGGAAAAGAAAATAGTCGTCAGTATCATGCGCGACAGTGCTTGGCATGTCTACTTGATTTATTGAGATTTGGCAAATTCGGCGTCTAATAATGCCTGGAACTTGGCGACTGTCGGCCGGTTAGTCTCATCGGTCAGTTTAGACAGTTCCACAAATTGGCCGTTCAAAAAGAATGTCGGGGTGGATGACTGCTGTTTTGTTTTTTCGTATTCAGTTAGGTCGGCGTTGATGAGATCGTTGACATACTTACTCTGGTAATCGGATTTAAATTTGGTCATATCCAAGCTTAGGCTCTGGGCATAACTTTCGAACAATGACCGGGGCGCGGTGGTTGTTGTCCAGGAATTCCAGTTGCCTGACTCATAAAGTAGATCATGCATCTCCCAGAATTTGTTCTGCAAGTCGGCGGCTTCGGCGGCGCGGGCGGCGGCAAAAGCGTTTTTATGGACGCCGACTAAAGGTAAATTACGAAATTGCAATTGCATGTTGGCTGAGTTAGCCTCAAAGACTTGTTTTATCACTGGCTCCCATCCAAAACAGGCCGCACATTCATAATCGCCCCACACGGTTAAGGTGACATTTTTGGCGTTGTCGCCTTTAACGTGATTGGTGGCTTGGACCGAGGACGTAGTACTGCCGCTGTCAGTTTTTTGGTCGTTGGAATTCTTGTTAAAAATAAAAATACCAACAAAAATCAGAATAATGGCCGTCAGTATTGCCAAAAATCGCTTGTCCATCAGGCGCTCCCTCCGTCCGCTTCAATTTTCAATTCACAATTATCAATTGTCAATGAATTAACTAATGAGCCAATCATTCAATGCATTGCTGCATTGATTACTTGAGCAGTCATTGAACATTGAGTATTGAGCATTGAACATTAGTTACTCCTTGCTCTTTTATAATAACATGTCACAGTATCTAGCGACGATTGGAGTAAGATAAATAGAGTGAAAATTGCCCTAATGGTGGTCTTGGCCTACTTGGCAGACAACGGTTTGTTAGTTCACCGAGCCGATTCGAGCGTGCCGCACAAAGAACAACGACGGATGTCGCGTGGGCTATCAAATGGCCTTTTAGGTTTACACCAAATCGGCGGGCCAGCCTATCTATCCATATGCTTAATTTCAACAGCCAGCGCCGCGGTTCTGTTTTGGCTAAGCGCGGAAATTTCCTATTGGTTGGGCGGCGTGGTGGCGCTGGCTGTTGGTATTGAGGTTTATCGTAGCAATAAATATCTCAAGCCGGGGGGTTGGCTGTGGCGTTGGACCAACTTGTTTGCTTACGTCGTAACAAAATTGTTACAGCCGCTAGCACCTTGGTTAAGCCGGCTGCCATTCAAAAGCCCAAGGTCGGAACACAGTCGGCTATTTGAAACAGACGATCTAATTGATTTGCTGCACCGGCAAGCTCGCCAAGCCGACAACCGGATTAGCCAGACAGACCTTGATACTGCTAAAGCGGCCCTAACTTTTGCGGATAAAACAATTAAGTCAGCGCTGGTGCCAATTAATAAGGTGCGGCTGGTTTTACCGGACGAGGTAGTTGGTCCGCATTTAATGGACGAACTTTACGAGCAAGGTTACTCGGCCTTTCCGGTTGGCAAAAAAATTGGCAAAAAGTTACCACCGGAAATTACTGGCATAGTCTATGTCAAAGATTTGCTAGGTAAGTCGCCACACCAAACCGTCGATCAGCTGGCTGTTAATGACTTTTCATATATTGAAGAGGCTAAGAACTTAAACCAAGCACTGGAGGCTTTTCTTAAAACCAGAAGCCTACTTTTAATTGTCATCAACGAGCGAGAAGAGGTGGTTGGGGCACTTTGGCTGGAAGATGTGCTGGAGCAAGTAGTCGGGCGCAAAGTTGTAGCTGAAGTTGAAAATCCGGCCGATGCCGACATTCGCGAGGCCTCGCTAACCGAAGAAAAATGATAAAATGACAGGGATGCAACGAGTCTTAAGCCGGGATGTGGCGGCTCACGTTGGTAAACCAGTTTTGCTGCGTGGCTGGCTTCATAAAAAACGCTTAATCGGCGGTATCAATTTTATTTTGCTGCGTGACCGCGGCGGCTTGATTCAGATAGTTTTACAAGACGAAAAGCAGGTTGAAAAATTACGCGGTTTGCAAATTGGCACCATCTTAAACGTGGAGGGCAAAGCCGTCAAAGAGCCGCGGGCGCCGGGCGGTGCCGAGATCCATGAACCAAAAATTACTGTTGAAGTACCTGTGACCGACGAGCCGCCAATCGAAATTGATAAACCACTTAGCCATCAGCCGGACAATCTTGATACGTTGTTTGATAACCGCGTCATAGGACTGCGTAACATGGCCGAACAGGCTATATTTAAAATTCAAGCCGAGACCAAAGAGGCCTTCCGCCAATTTTTGCGCCATGAAGAATTTACCGAATTTAACTCGCCTAAACTTCTGGCCGGCGCCACCGAGGGCGGGGCCGAAGTTTTTAAGTTAGATTATTTTGGTAAAGATGCGACATTAGCTCAAAGCGCCCAGTTTTATAAACAAATTATGGTCGGCGTGTTTGAGCGAGCTTTTGAGATTAACCCGACTTATCGAGCTGAACCAAGTGCCACCACCCGCCATATGACCGAGTTTATCCATATCGATGCCGAGGTCGGCTTTGTTACATTTTCTGAATTACTTGACCTGCTTAGTAATTGTCTAAATTTTGTGGTAGATCATGTTTGGAAAAATTGCCAAGCCGAGCTGGAGCTTTGGCAAGCTAAAAAGCCAAAATTAACCGCCAAAATTCCAGCTCTGACTATGGACGAAATTCATAGTTTATACACCAAAGCTACTGGCGAGGATACCACCAAGGAGCTGGATTTAAAGCCGGATGAAGAGCGTTGGATTTGCGAATACGCCAAAAAGGAACTAGGCTCGGAAGCGGTTTTTGTAACCGAATGGCCAAAAGCTGATGCTAAGTTTTACCATAAGCTATATGAAGATAAACCGGATAAAGCCGAACGCTTCGATTTATTATTCCGCGGCGTGGAACTGGCAACCGGTAGTATGCGCGAGCACCGCTACGACGTTTTGGTCAAGCAACTCAAAAAAATGGCCAAAGGTGATCCAGACTCGCCCGGCTTTAAGTATTATTTGATGGCCTTTAAATATGGCATGCCGCCGCATGGCGGCTTTGGCTGGGGCTTGGAGCGCACCGTCGAAAAAATCATCGGCCTTGCTAATGTCAAAGAAGTAACTCTATTCCCGAGAGATATCAACCGTTTAGCCCCCTAATGAGTCCATACGAGAAAATCATTGAACTGCTAAAAACCAATAGTGTTTGGTTTGAAAAGCTGGAGCATGAGCCGGTTTATACGTCCGAGCAAGCCGCGGCAGTTCGTGGCATGGATTTAGAATCCGGTGCTAAAGCCCTACTTTTTAAGGCCGATAATGATTTTGTTTTAGTGGTGCTAGGCGGTCACAAAAAAGTTGATTGGAAAAAACTAAAGCAACTTTTAGCAGTTAAGAAAATTCGGATGGCCACGTCGGAGGAGGTAATTGACCAAATGGGCGTAGAGGTTGGCGCCTGTTACCCGTTTGGCAATGTGGCCGGCCTGCGGACACTGGCCGATAAGTCACTGGCCGAGCAAGAAATAATATCGTGTAATCCCGGCCGCCACGACGTGTCATTCAAATTTAAGTTCGTAGACTACCAAAAACTTGTTAACCCAGAGTTAGTTACAGTTACTTCCTCCTAAAAAAATAAAGGTACAATAAAGCTTATGTTAAAAAACCAAAAAGGTTTTCACCTGCTGCCATTATTGATAGTGATTGTGCTGGCTGGCCTCGGCTTTGTTGGCTGGCGGGTTTTCCAAAATAAGAATCAAGGCTCACCGGAAAATAACATAACCGCACAATATAAAAATCCATCTGAAGAAGCGGCCATCAAAGCTGGCCAGCAACTGACTAACAACCAGTGCCAAGGTAAGGGCGTGCCGTATAAATTATCAGAATCGCCGATGAAGCCCGAAGATTTCATAATTGTCATACCTTACGGTTTGATGGTCGGTGGTCACGTTACACCAATAGACCATCAATACTTCAGCCCGGCTGACTATAAATCCAAGCCTGATACCTACGAAGTCCGGGCCATGGCCGACTCGACTTTGGTTGAAATCGGCTCTCGAGCGCGGCCATTTGGTCAGGAATATCGACTAGTCTTTACTATTAGCTGCACCTTTCTTTATTACTACGATTTAGTGACTAGTCTGACGCCGGACATTAAAAAAATCTACGATGAGGCCAATTCCAATACCGGCAGTCGCAAACCAATCAATATCAAGCTCAAAGCCGGCCAAGTTATCGGCCGCATCGGCGGGCAAACTCTGGACTTTGCCGTTTGGGACACCACCAAACCCTTATCCGGTTTTGTTGTGCCGGAACATTATTCATATGAAGCCTGGAAACTTTACACAGCCGATCCGCTGGATTATTACACTGACGATTTGAAGAAATTTATTCTGTCGCGTTACGTCCGGACGGTTGAACCTATCAGCGGCAAAATTGACTACGATGTTGATGGACGCTTAATTGGTAACTGGTTCCGCGAAGGCACCAATGGTTACGAAGGCGATCGCAGCCGAGGCCATGAAGGCTATTGGAGCAGCCATCTAGCGTTTGCGCCCAACCTTTATGATCCCGATTGGTTCGAGATTTCGATAGGCGACTATGTGACCCAAAAAAGCGGCGAGGGTTCACAGTTTGTCACGCCCAACAATTCGCCGCAGCCAAAAGACGTTTCGGTGGAGACTGGTTTGGTTAAGTACGACCTGCGGCAATTCAGTTATATGGCTGATGGCAAGTTTTGGGATCAGAATAGTATCGCCAAAAACATTACGATTTCGCCCAATCAAGAAAATTTTGGCTGTGCCGCCGTGCAAATGCTTGAAGCCCGCAAAATTAAATTCGAAGCCTTTAAAAACATGTCGTGTGATGGTGTGAGTGGTTTCACTAACACCGCCAAAATATATACCCGCTAATTAACAAGCGAACTTTGATAATATAAAAACAATGTTTGGTAGGCTTTGGAGAATTCTTCGAGGCGATCCTCGCCATAGACGATTGCCCAAATTGAGTTTATTTTGCTATGAACGTCCCAAACTAACATTTCTAATTTGGGGAATTTTGCTAATTTTTGGGGCTGTTAGCTACACCACATTGATGGAACGGCAGGGCTTTCCGTCCGTTCAGGCGCCATTTAGCATAATTTCCGGTACCTACTTTGTTGATGATCCGAAAATAGTTGATGAGCAAATCGGTAAGCCAATTTCCGAAATTGCCCTGACTCAACCGAAGATTAAGACAGTCACTACTCAATCAAGCGCCAATACAATCTCGGCCTTTGTTCAGTATCAAAACGATACCGAACCAAATTCTGCCAATGCTAATTTAGAGAAAGCCGTTCGGGATAGCGGCCGCCTGCCTTCAAGCGCCAATATTTTCTTTAGGACAATCGACGTCTCCAAGTACACGCCGCAAGACGAAAGTTATGAACTGCTGATTGCTTTCTATAGCAAGTCGGCTGGTGTTGATATCGGGCAACTGACTGATAAAGCCAAAGCCTACGCCGAGGTCCTTAATGCTAAACGCTTGAGCTTAGTTGATAAAGCCGAGATAATTAATCCCTTTTCAGCTGGTGTTAATCCGCAAACCGGCGAACCCCAATCTCTTCAAACCAGCTTTGACCGTTACGGTGAGCGCCAAGACGGTAAAACCGTTTTTTATAACGACGTGGTTATTGGTATCAAAGCTAAAGGCGATGCCGACGCCGTCAAACTATACGAGCAAATAAACTCGACCCTGGCCGAACTTAACCGCGAAAAACAGTTTGCCGGCTATGAAGCCAAAGTTTCGGCCGCCTTTGGTCCAGACATCACTACCGAAATTAACGAGTTGCAGCGGACTTTGATTGAAGGCCTGCTGGCAGTTTTGGTCTTTGGCACGTTATTAATCGCGCTGCGCGCTTCGCTGCTGGTAATAATTTCGATGGCGACCGTGCTGGCCATCACCATCGCCATAACTTACCTTATCGGCTATAGCTTCAACGTCATTATCTTGTTCTCGCTGATCATCGCCTTGGCGCTGATTGTTGATGACACCATCATTATGACCGAAGCGGTTGACGTGGAACGCCGCCGCCAAAAAGATGCTAAAGCGGTGGTTAAAGTTGCCACTCGTAAAGTCAGCCTGGCCATGCTGGCGGCTACCTCCACGGCCATACTTGGCTTTATGCCGCTAGCTTTTATCACCGGCATTTTGGGTGGCTTCATTCGACCAATTCCGGTTACCATTGCAATCGCTCTGATTACCAGTTTGATAGTAGCTCTGACAATTATCCCGCTGGCCGCCCGTTGGCTGATATTAGGTAAAAACAATATTGGCCCGAACGTTAAAGTACCTTTGACTGTCAAATGGCAGGAAGATTTTGCCCGGCTGTTAACCAAGCCGCTGCGCTGGGCCAAATATTCGGGTAAGCGCTTAAGCCTACTTGGGGCTAGTGCCTTAATTATCAGCTTTGTCTTCATCTTTGGCGGCATGTTTATTTTCAAATATCTGGAGTTTAATATTTTCCCCAGCAACAAAGACTCCAACCAGCTTAGCATTAGCTTGCAGTTCCCGAACGGCTCGGATATATCAAGCACCCAATCTGCGACCGATAAAGTTGACGCCATCGTGGCCGACACTCTTGGTGATAATCTCAAGCAAATGTCCTATTACGCCACGGCCACTCCGCGGATGGCCCAAGCCATTGTGTACCTTAAGCCTTACGACCAGCGAGCAGTCAAAGCACCACATTTGGTTAGCCAGCTCAAAGAAAGGTTTAAGAATTTTAACGATGCTAGCGTGACGGTCGGCCAGGCCGACACCGGCGGCCCGCCAGGCGTCTTTAGTGTCTTTATTCAGACGCCCGATCGGGCTAACGCTATGGCCCTAACCAAGGATATTGCTACCTTTTTGCAAGGCCGTGAACTAAAGCGGTTGGATGGCTCAAAAGCCCTCATAACTACCGCCACAGTTTCCAATGACGACCTTTACATTCGCAAAGACAACAAGCAGCTGGTATCGGTCGAAGCCAAGTTTGACGCAACTGATACTTCAACCCTGGTTAATTTAGCCAAGGAAGTTGTCGATAAAGAATATACCTCCGAAAAGTTGGCTAAATACAACCTCAAAAAAGACAATTTGGTTTACGATTTTGGCTTTGAGAGCGAAAACCAGGAATCGTTTAATGCCATGCTGGTGGCCTTTCCGATTTTGCTGGTGCTAATGTACTTCTTGCTGGCCATAGAATTTAGGAGCCTGCTGCAGCCGGTACTAATCTTTATGGCTATTCCGTTTAGCTTCTTTGGCGTGACCGGCGGACTTTGGCTAACCGATAATCCGTTTAGCTTCTTTACTATGCTAGGCTTCTTTGCGCTGGTTGGCCTATCAATTAAGAACACTATTTTGCTGGTCGATTATGCGAACCAAGGCCGCCGGGCCGGGCTAGGTCGCGTTGACGCCATTGCCGCCGCATTGGAAGAGCGCTTCCGGCCGCTTTTGGCTACGTCGGTTACGGCCATAGTTTCGCTGCTGCCGCTAGCTTTGACTAGTCCATTCTGGGAAAGCATTGCCTTTACCTTGATTTTCGGTTTGCTATCTTCCACCGCACTAGTACTGCTGGTTTTCCCATACTACTACTTGGGCGGCGAATACTTGCGAATGAAAATTGGCCGCAGCAGTTTCTTGGTTTGGCTCATTGCCAATGCCGGAGCCATATTTATTCTTAACCTGGTCGTTAGTATCGGCGTAGCTTTTCAAGTAATGGTTGCCTTCAACCTCGGCCGCCTGGCTTGGCGCCTAGGCCGCCGCTTTGGCCTGACTCGCCGCGCATAATCTCGCTGCTGGGTATAATAGAGGTATGGATGAGCAGGGCACCTCACCGCAAGCGCCGCAGTCAAATTACTCGACGGCTAATTACGACAACTATCAGCCACCGCAGAAACCGCGACGTAATTTTAAAAAGCCTCTGCTCATCATAGTTGCCGGGTTATTAGTCTTGACGGCCGGATTTACAATTTATGTGTTAGTATTCAAAAAAGATCAGCAGGCCCCTAATTTGGAAGCGCCATGCAAGGATGGTCTCTGCCAGGCAAATCAAACTCAAGTCAAACCGATTTCGGCCACCACCAAACATTACGCCTCGCAGAATTTCAGACTGGAGTTCGACTATCCAGATGATTGGACGCTGACCGACGAGCAAGCCAGCGGCATCATGACTGCCAAATCGCCGACCATCACATTAGAAGATACCGGCAGTCAGAAGATCGATGGTCTAGTCACATTGACCTTTCGAGCTAAATTCCAGAAGCTAACCGAATTTGACGCTGGTAGCGCTACGGCTGTAATTGACTCAATAAAAATAGCCTACACCAAACCAACCCAAAGCCAACGCGGCGAAACATACATAAGTTTCTTACGCTACGCCAAGACGACCGGCACAACATCATTAGACGGAATTTATATTACGGGAGATGCGGGTTATAAAATTGGCCAGTCTATTCCAAAAGACGATTTAACAAGAGTCGATCCAGTTGTGTCCATCACTTTCAGCCGCTGTTCTGACAATGCTTGCAATAGTACAACGCCGTTCTCAGTTGGAGCAGATATTTGGGATAATCGAACGATCTCTGAACCGCTACTGGCCATGCTCAAATCACTAACCATCCAATAACTGCTATAGTTGAATTAATGACAAAACAGCTGAAGCTTTTTGGTTGGCTGGCGGCGGTTTCGGCCGTTGGCATCGTCGCCTCATTTTGGCAGCTATTAGAAAAATTGGCTCTTTTAGAAAATAAAGATGTAGCCTTAAGCTGTAACCTTAATGACGTATTTTCTTGCAGTTCGGTATTGAATGCTTCTCAATCTTCGGTTTTTGGCTTTCCCAATCCAATTATCGGCCTAGTCATGTTTACTTTCTTTTTGAGCGTAGCGATTTTTGGACTAAGCGGCGCCAAAATTGTAAAGAGGCTGGCCTTGACCATTCAGGGCTTGGCCCTATTTATGCTCGGCTTCACGCTCTGGCTGTTTTATGAAAATACCTACTCAACTAAGGCTATCTGCCTGTTCTGTTTATTCAACGGCACTGCAGTAGTAATTATTAATGCTGTTATGTTGCGGCATAACACAGTCTACATTCCAAAACTCAAACGGCTGACAACCAAAGGTGCCGACCTTTTTGGCTGGTCACTGCTTTGGCTTGCGGTCGCTTTTGCAATGCTGCTGAAGTTCGCCTAAAGAGCGCCTATCTCTCCGGAAAATCTCCCGAGTCGAATTCATTTTGACCCGGCGAGGATAAGAAACCGACGATGTGAGGTGTCTTATAAGGCGGAGCGTAAGCGGAGCCGCACTATTTGATTTCGACAGCGGTTTTAAAGGCTTCGGTCAGCGCCTTTTGCAAGCTTTGCATCTTGGCCATCACCTCAGTATTCTTGGAGTCGTCAGTTAGACAAGGCATACCGTTGGGTACACTGCCGCCAATATAGAATTTATCGAACTGTTTAAGCAAAGTTCCACTATCCATGGTCGGTTCAACTGGGTATTGACCATCAGTTTTGCTAAGTGCATGGAAGCTGTAACCGCTGGCTGTGACTGGATCGGCATTGCAAGCATCCATCGATTTTTTAAGTGCACTGGTTGTCATATACAGATAGGTATATCCGCCGACGGTTTCGGCAGCGTAAGTTAAACCGTCTAAGTCATTGCTCAGCGGAATTTTGACGCCGTATTCCTTGAACTCCAAATATTTGGTTGTTGTCGCCGGTTGGTTGCCAGCTTGGGCCGTCTCGTCATATTTATTTTTTGTGTCACTGCTTTTTGTAAAAACGTACCAGCCGATAAAGCCTAACAATATTAAAATAATCAGCAGCAGTAGCCATTCGAGCAAGCCAAGGCCGCGCTGATTTGGTTTTTTAAATAATTTCATCCCATTCCCCCCTTATGCTTTCAATATAGACTAATGCTGCCTTTAAAACTATAGTAATGATTAAGAATTGAGATGGTAAAGCAAAGTTCAAAAAAGGACGAAACTACATCCACGGACGACCAGTCGGCGGCTTCGGCAACCCCGGAGGTTACAGCCAAATCGCCTGAAGTCAAACAACCTGCTAGTAAACTGGCCTGGCTGCATCAAGCAAAAAAATGGTATCTGACGCACAAAAAAGTAGCGATTCCGCTAACCGTTGTGACAGTTTTGTTACTGATTTTGGCTATCCCTTGGACGCGCTACCAAAGCTTGGGTCTGGCTCTAGAAAAGAATTTCTCGATACAAGTGATTGATTCAACCACTAAAGATCCGGTTAGCGGCGCACTGGTTAGTTATGGCTCTATCTCTGCCCAGACTGACGGTGACGGCGTTGCCAAATTGAAGGTTAAAGTCGGCTCGCACTCATTCTTCGCGGCCAAGAAGTATTACAAGGATGGCAGTATCTCGGCCGTTGTACCAATCTTGAGCCAAAAGAATATTCCAAAGTTAGAACTGATCGCCACCGGCCGCCAAGTCAAAGTTAATATTATAAACACTATTAATAAAAAGCCGCTCGGGCAAGTCAACATAAAAGTTGCGGACATTACGGCTAAAACCGATAACTCCGGCAATGCTACCTTAGTACTACCACCCGGCGCATCGGAACAAAAAGCCGAGATCGGTCTGGACGGCTACGTAACCGCCAATGTTGTTATTAAAGTCAGCGATTCAAAAGTCGAAGAGAATAAATTCACACTGACGTCGGCCGGCAAGATTTACTTTTTATCCAAGCGAACCGGCAAAATCGATGTTATGAAGTCCAATCTTGACGGTAGTGAACAGGTTGTGGTTTTTGCCGGTACCGGCAACGAGGATGAATCGGACACAATTCTCTTGGCTAGCCGAGACTGGAAGTATTTGGTTCTGAAGTCAAAACGTGACGGCGGCAAAAATGCCAAGCTTTTCTGGATCGATACATCAACCGATAAACTAAACACGCTTGATGAAGGCGATGCCGAGTTTACAGTCATCGGCTGGTCGGAGAATACTTTTGTCTATGAAGTTAGCCGAAACTCCGTTGCTGAATGGCAACCCAATAAGGTGGCCCTTAAGAGCTTTGATGCCAAGACAGCTAAGCTGACCATTTTGAACCAAACTGGCGGCGTTGGCAACAGCTCAGACAATTATCGCCAGGAATATATGAGCAATGAATTTATTATTGACGATAAAATTATATTTACTAAGTATTGGTCCGGCTGCTGCTATAGTCCAGATATAGGTTTGCTGGCCGGTAAACAAGCAGGCATTTACAGCATCAATGTTAATGGCAGCGGCTTTAAAACTCTCAAAGCCTTCGCTTATGACGACTCTAATAGATATATCTATATAAGCGGCGTGCTTTATAAGCCAAAAGAGATTTATTACAGTGTCTATACTAACGACGCATATAAATATTACGAATACGACGGTGAAGTAAAAGAAGACGCCAATCTTAAGGATGTCTACAATAAGTTTGTTAATTCAGTCTATCCAACTTATTTATTTTCACCATCCGGCGAACAAACTTTTTGGATGACTGTCCGTGACGGCAAAAATATAGTTTTTGTGGGCGATGCCGAGGGTAATAACGAAAAAGAAATCGCCAAACTTGGCGAGGAACTCAACAATTACGCCTACTTCACCGATGACTATATGCTCTTCTCTAAAAAGAGCAGTGAGCTCTATATTATGTCGGCTACCGGCGTAAAGGCAGAAGCCGAATTAATTAAAATAACTGACTATCACAAGCCTGCCTACGGCTACCATGGCTACGGCGGTCACTAGCTCGCCCATATCTTTTACGGACGCGTATCCAACTTGATGTATCTGTTTGTTAAAAACAGGCTTGCTGCGGAACTCCTCAGAAAATACTCACCGAGTATTTCCTTCGTCAGACAATCCTCGCACCCAAGGGCGCCTCTTTTCAACAACATCTACTCAGGTTGACTACTTATGTTCGTAAAAGATAGGGCTCGCATTTAATTACAAAAAATCTTTGTTATGTCCAAGCTACTTTACTTGGGTAAAGTAGCTCTCTAGCAATCCGTCAGCGAGGAGCTGGAGGGTGTCAATTACTGTTTCGTCCGATTTAGCAAATATTAACGG
>Ga0155636_115_pt1 | contig 28596 bp, 24 predicted proteins | sample RifCSPhighO2_12_FD_107293 | JGI IMG/M metagenome (GOLD analysis project Ga0155636, IMG submission 107293) | Candidatus Saccharibacteria bacterium RIFCSPHIGHO2_12_FULL_47_16b | reverse complement strand
CCATTGCCGCGAGTCGATGAAATTACAACCGACGTCGATAGCGACCACCGGGCCAAATATTTCGAACAAGCTGGCAATGGGCTTTATATCCGAATGGCGCTGTTCGATAGGATTATGAATGGCAGAACCTAAGTCCATCACCATTCCGGCCGCAGTTGATCTGCACGTTCATTTCCGCGAACCAAGCACTAACAAAGCCGAGACAATTGATTCTGGTTCTAAAGCCGCTGCTTTGGGTGGCTACGGCCTAGTCTGCGATATGCCAAATAATCCAGGTAATCCAACCTGGACCATGGAGAAACTGACGGCGAAACAGGCGATAATTAAAAAGAGTTCATATATACCAATCGCTACATACACTGGCTCCCAGCCAGAATCAGACAACTTAGCTGAATTGCCAAAAATGGCCGCAAAGTCCATTGGTCTCAAACTTTACGGCGCGGCTACGACCGGCAACTTCGTCGACTACGACCCAGCAGCGTTCGATAAAATTGTTGCTGCTTGGCATAAGGCTGCGTCGGCCAAACCTATAATGTTACACTCCGGCAAGGATAATTTGGCAGAATTTATCAGTTTGATAACCGGCCGACATTCGCATCCGTTACATATTTGTCATGTCAATTCAGCGGCTGATGTCAAGCTTGTCGAGCAGGCAAGGGAAACGGGAGCCAAAATTAGCTGCGGCGTTTGTCCTCATCACATATTTAAGTCTGAAAGCGATGTAAGAACGCAAGGTTGGTTCGCCCGGATGCAACCTCCTTTAGTTGATGAAGATTCGGCAGCAGAGCTGTTTAAGCTTTTTGCGACAGGCGAAATCGATGTTTTAGAAACTGATCATGCGCCCCATCTAACAGTCGACAAGTGGGCGGCCGAGCTGGAAAACCCAGACGCTATTCACGATCCAAATCATCGAACGTGTTTTGGCGTGCCGGGAATTGAATTTGCTCTACCGCTGTTGTTTTATCAGATGAGTCGTGGGCGTATCAACTTGGATCGGATCATTGACGCCACATCTAAAAAGCCGGCCAAAATAATTGGCGTTAAACTTTCGCCAACCACCAAAGTAACCTGGCGATTAGAAAAATATCGTGTTGGCGATAAATATCCTAAAGGACTATCCGGTTCGGGCTGGACGCCGTATATGAATAATTTGGCAGTTGGTATAGTTGAGAAAAGTGTGGTTGGCGGAAAGACGTTAATTGAAAATGGTAAGCTTATAGCCCGCTTGTCTCAAGTCGCCAATTCCGGTTCGGTTGTCTAGTTGTTTTACCCACCGAAATTTTTCATCAAATATTGTCGGGCTTTTATGCAATCAGGAAATATCTATTCTGGTAAAAGTTACGAATACTTGAGAAAATCGATTCATAAGATGATGAAAAACTTAGGCGGGTAAAATGCCAGAAGATGTAAAACAAAAAATTTTCCCCAAGGATTTTCTGTGGGGAGCCAGTACGGCCGGACATCAAGTTGATGGCGGTTGTCATGATCAATGGACGGTTTGGGAGTTAGACAACGCCTCGGAACTGGCCAAAACCGCCCGAGAGCGGATTAATTATGTTCCGGTTTGGGATAAAGTTAAAACCCAAGCCGAAGATCCAGATAATTATATCTCCGGCGCCGCGGTTGAGCATTACCGTCACTACCGGCAGGACTTTGACCTTTTGAAGCAGCTTAATTTTAATTCCTTTCGCTTTAGCATTGAATGGTCCAGGCTGGAGCCGGAACAAGGCCAGTGGAACCAAGCAGCGATTGACCACTACTATGATTACATCAAGGAGCTCAAGAAGCGCCAGATTGAACCGGTACTAAACATCTGGCACTGGACACATCCGGTTTGGTTTGAGCAAAAAGGCGGTTTTAAAAAGTACTCTAACCTTAAGTATTTTGAAAAGTTTGTCAGGAAAATCGCTCATGAATATGGCAAAGACCTTAAATATGTAATTACGATTAATGAGCCTAATGTTTATTCAGCTTTTGGCTATTTGGTTGAAGACGTCAGTTCACGCCACCGCTGGCCGCCGGAAGAGAAGAGCGTTTTGTCTTTTGCCAGAGTCTACTGGAATTTAATCCTGGCCCATAAACGAGCATATAAGGTATTAAAAAGAGTCCATCCTCATTTGCAGATTGGCATAGCCTTGCAGCTTGGCAATATTCAAGCTAAAGACCCGCACGACATTTTGGATGAGATTTCTACGAAGTTAATGCGCTACTTTTGGAATTGGTGGTTTTTGCGTCGAATCAATAAATACCAGGATTTTATCGGTATGAACTACTATTTTACAGATTATTACGATAGCATCTTCAAACGCCAAGACCCGACTGCACCAATTAGTGATACTGGTTGGTATATGGAGCCGGAGGGTCTGTATCCGATTTTGATGCGGGCCTGGGACCATTTTAAAAAACCAATCATAGTTACCGAAAACGGGGTTGCAGATAGCGAAGATCAATATAGGCGCTGGTGGATAGAAGAAACGATAGTGGCCATGGAAAGGGCAACTAGTCAGGGGGTGGAAATTCGCGGATACTTCCACTGGAGCCTGCTCGATAACTTTGAATGGGCGATGGGTTGGTGGCCGAAATTTGGGCTAGTGGCGGTTGATAGGCAAAATGGTATGAAACGAACGATTCGCGAAAGCGCTAAATGGTTCGCTGAAAAGATAGCAAAGCTATCTTAAAAAGACATAAGCTTGACCCCAGTGGAATCTTCCGCTTTACGGAATTCCACAAGGTCAATCCCGTGGAACTTTGCCTCGGCGAACAGCGAAGCGAGTTCCACCATGGGATTGACTATTTTAATACTTTATGCTAAAGTATAATCTGTAAATGCGATATAAATTCGATAGAGCTCCACAATATAAACTCCGTCGTCGAATAGCCGGTGCAGTTATTGGTTTGGCTTTTGCTAGTGGTGTTTTTGCCGCAGCTAAAGATAATGAGAGAACGGCCGATCATGACGGATTCATGCCAGCTCGAGTCGTTGATGTGCGACCCGGTCAAAGCGCCTGGAGTATTTCACTTGCAGCTCTAAGGAGTTTAAATAAACCGGGTGTTAAAAGTGTCGATAGTACCAAATTGCGCGATATGAGAGATCAGATTGTCAGAAGTGAACCGCAGCATGATATCGGCCATCAAATGGGTCATCTTAAAACAACTGATCAAATTGTATTGCCGGCCCGCTTTAGTAAAATCGGCGAGCCGGCTTATGTCGCCAAATCTTTGGAAGCAAAACTGCCGATAGTTGTAGCTACACCTGATTCATATAGCAAACGTGATGAGGCGCCGGCGGTCATTAAAGAAATGGGTGGTTATCCGCTAGTTTATGATCCGAAAAGCCCGCCTGATGTTAAAGAGACTCCTAGATCATAAAGTAAAAGAATTCATCTAGAGTAACCAGACTCTTGGCATACACTGTATATTGTGTGTTTTGGAGACCGAAGCACTAATCTGTGGATAAGTGGTCGCCTCGGCGGCCACTTATTAGTTGAAAACACTTGCATGTGGGTAGAGTTCGGCTGTATAGTCAGCTCAGTGGGTAAAGGTGGGTAGCCAAAATAGCTACTCGCTAAAACAAAAACCACTATCAACCATGGGAGACTACTTCGAACGCAAGCTAGACGACAAAAGGAGGCTGACAATTCCAGCCGAACTTAGGAGTGAGTTTGCTTCAGGAGCAGTCCTAACTCGTGGTTTCAAAAACTATCTCCATCTATACCCCAAGTCCGTTTGGGACGAGGATGTCGAGCCAGCGCTGCGAGGTAATATCCTCGATGAAGCAACGGCCGACAAAAACGTCCAGTTACGGATGGGTAAGATAGAGTGCACAATCGATGCCAAGCAGGGCAGGATTACCTTGGAGCAACAGCTGCTGGACTACGCTGGTATAGGCCGCGAAGTCAAAGCTGTGCGCGCAGGGCGATACTGGCGCCTGATGGCCAAGTGATGCGGCGGAGATAGTTTCGTAACTTAACAATCGGCGAGCAAGTTGAATCGGAAAAAAGCTATTTCGAGGTCAGCTAATTGGCAGTCAGCCAGTGGATGGGAAAGAGGGATAACCACTGTCAAAAAACCCTTGCACGTTGCAATTTGTAACACCTCCCAAAACTCCACCTCACAAAGTCTCTCACAAGGAACTTTAGGAGCCTAGGACAAGAACTTAACCGTTCGCGGCTTGAGCTCCACTCTCTTAGGAGCAATCCTAAGAAAATAAAAACAAACAACCCACAAAAACAAAAAGCTGGCTGCTGATTAGGTGATCTTGCAACCCAGCACTTAGCTTCGAGTGCTTCGCAAATATCCGCCGATGGCGGATAATCTCGAAGACTAAGTGCTGGGCAAAAACAAAAACAAAAATGTCAAAAACAAATATTCACCATATACCGGTAATGCTTAAACAAGTCATCGGTTGCCTAAAACCGGCCCGCGGCGAGAGTTATCTTGACGTGACGGCTGGCATGGGCGGCCATGGGGCAGCGGTGATTGCTGCCACAGCCGCACCACAGAAGGCGACATTGGTAGATCGAGATCCGCAAGTCGCGCAAGTGCTTGGGGACAAATTTCCAGCGGCGCAAGTCTTAAATCAAGACTTTCTAAGCGCCAGCCGGAAACTGCTGAACGATGGCAAAAAGTTCGACATGATTTTGGCAGATTTGGGTGCAAGTTCACTGCATTTTGAGGATGCTGACAGGGGTTTCTCCTTTAGAAAAAGTGGTCCGCTGGATATGCGGATGGACACTCATCAGGAACTCACGGCTTGGCAAATAGTCAATAATTGGTCGCAAAAAGATCTGGCCACCATATTTAGGAAATATGGCGAAGAACCAAGGGCTGATTTGGTTGCCAAAGCGATAGTATCAGCTCGGCCAATCAACGACACACTTCAGCTTGCCGCCATCATTTCAAGAGCGGTGCCAAAAAGAGGCAAAATTCATCCGGCTACCAAGCTGTTCCAGGCAATAAGAATTGCTGTCAACGACGAACTTGGCCAGCTGGAACAAAGTCTGCCCATCTGGCTTAAGCTCTTGAAAAACAACGGTCGGCTAGCGGTCATTAGCTTCCATAGTTTAGAAGATCGGATTGCAAAGCAGTTTTTTGCAGAACATGCTAAAAGTAGTTTTGATGCCGAACTTAAACTGCTGACCAAAAAACCAATAACCGCCCGCCACGAAGAAATAGTTTCTAATCCGCGTGCCCGCAGCGCCAAGCTGCGAGCCGCCGCAAAAATAAAAACAAAAAAATAGAAAGGAAGTTGTAAAACTAATGCCAATTAAGGTAAAGAGTAGTTCCCGAACATATAAAGTGCAGGTAAGGGTGCTCAAGCACCGCTGATGTGCTTTTTAGGGTTCCAGCCGTAATTTTTTTAAAAAAATTACGGCTGGGTAAAAACTCAAAAACAAAAACAAAAATATGACATACTCAAGTTCCGTCGCCAATGTCCGCCGTGGTTACGTGCGGCGCCATCAAAACGCCGTATCATATGCCGTGGCCGACAAAGCTCTTGGTCCTATTACCAACACGGTCATTCTTTTAATTCTGGCCTGCTTGATAGGTTTGCTTTATCTAACGCAAGTCACCAAGACCAATGGCTATGGCTATCAGATCGACAAATTACAAAAGCAGCAAAGCGAACTGCTTAACCAAAAGGCCGAGCTAGAAATTGCTACCGCTAGGTTGCAGTCACTTGACCGTGTAGCTGGCAGTTCAGCCGCCAATGGTCTCGTATCAGCCGCGCCAGTTGGCACAATTGCCCAGTAGTTAATCCAGCCTTAGCTTAAGCGGGGTTTTCTTCTAGGCTATTGAAAGCTGATATATAATAGGTAGGCTATTAATAAAACAAAAAGTCAAAGTAATGCCTTCAGCTAATCGTCGAATTAATGTCTGGTATGGCATCTTAATTTTAATTATCGCTGTCATTATCGGGCGACTGTTTTATTTACAGATTATCCGTCATGATTACTATCGAGCCGAAGCTCTGGCCGACCAGCTCAAAGAATATGAAATCGTTGCCGACCGCGGTGTAGTTAAAGCTCATGAGGGTTCGCAAGTTGTTAATCTGGTTTTGAATCAAAAACTTTATACGCTCTATGCTGACCCCGGTTACATCAAGGATGTCCCGGCTACGGCCGCTACAGCCAGTGCTATCAGTGGCGGCAACCCCGCAGAATATGAAGCGGCAATGCGCCGGACAGATACTCGTTACGTTGTCTTGGCCAAGCGTTTAAGTGAGCTCCAAAGAAATCAAATCATTGAACAAAAAATGCCAGGTATTGGCATCCAGGCCGTTAACTACCGCAACTATCCGCAAAATAATCTGGCTGCCCAAATTCTTGGCTTTGTCAATGATGACGGCAAGGGTTCATACGGAGTTGAACAGTTTTATAATAAGGAACTCTCCGGCACGCCCGGTAAATTAAAGGCCGTAACAGATGTTCGAGGTGTACCGCTGGCGGCCTCTAAAGATAACATTCGAGTTGATCCCAAGGCTGGTAGCGATCTAATCCTGACCCTTGATCTTGGCATGCAAAAACAGCTGGAGTCAATCCTTAAAGCCGGTCTAGATAAAGCCCGCAGTAATTCTGGTTCGGCGCTGATTATCGATCCCAACACTAGTGCTATACGGGCCATGACCAATTGGCCAACCTACAACCCGGCCGAATATTTTAACGAGAAAAATGCTGAAGTATTTAATAACGCCGCGGTTAGCTCACCACTAGAAGTCGGCTCAACTATGAAGATATTAACTACCAGCGCCGCCTTGGATCTAGGTGTAATAAAACCCGACACCAGCTTTTACGACTCTGGTCGCTGGGAATTAGATAGTCACACCATTACAAATATCGAAGAAGTCGGCGGAGCAGGGACACGGACTATCACCCAGGTTTTGGACATGTCGATTAATACCGGAGCGGTTTGGATGTTAATGCAAATGGGCGGTGGTGAAATCAACAAACAGGCCCGCGAGCGCTGGTATGATTACATGGTTAATCGTTTCCAACTGGGGAAGGCAACGGGTGTTGAACAGGGCTATGAAGCCAACGGCTATATTCCTGATCCTGTTAATGGCTATGCTTTGCAACTGACCTATGCTAATACCAGTTTTGGCCAGGCCATGGCCGCCACGCCGCTGCAGATGGCCGCCGCGCTTGCAGCAATTGTCAACGGTGGTACTTATTACAAACCGCATTTAGTCGAACAAGTTGGCAATCAAATTAAAAAACCAGAAGCCGTCCGCAGTGGCGTAGTGGCCCAATCAGTTTCCAGCCAAATCCGTTCCTGGATGGAATATGTTGTTTCGACCCATTTTTTTGAAAAGCGTTTTGGCGATAACTACAGCGTTGGTGGTAAAACCGGTACTGCCCAAATTGCCAGTCCAGCCGGTGGCTACTATGAGGACCGCTTTAATGGTACTTATATTGGATTTGTCGGTGGCGATCGGCCGCAATACGTGATTGTTGTAAGGGTCAATGAACCTAAGATCGGCGGCTATGCCGGTGCTGGCGCCGCTCAACCCATCTTCGGCAGTATTGCCCATATGCTTATTGATAACTACGGCGTCATCCCCAAGAGTCGTTAAAATGGTATAATAAACAAATCGCAGCCAAACAAACATGAGCACATTGCAAGTTATCGCCGAAGCCTCCGTCATCGAACAAATTTTCATGTTCGGATTTCTGGGTTTTATTATCAGTATGATTTTAACGCCGCTATACACAACTGCAGCTTATTCTGGCAAATGGTGGAAACGACAAAGAACGACAGCTATTACCGGCGAGGCAGCGACTGTCTACCAGAAGTTACATGCCCAAAAGCATGAGCGGAATATTCCAACTATGGCTGGGATGATTTTTGTTTTAGCTACTATTTTAGTAACTATGGCTGGTAACCTATCACGTTCTCAAACTTGGCTGCCACTGGCTGCCATGGCTGGCGCCGGCGCGATTGGGCTGGTTGATGATCTAATTAACATCCGCGGTATCGGCGGTACAATCGCCGGTATGCGCGCCAAAGTTAAAGCCGTACTACTTACCGGAGTAGCCTTAGTCGGCGGTTGGTGGTTCTATGCCAAATTGGATGTGACTAGTGTCAACATTCCTTTTTTAGGCGATCTACATATTGGCTGGTTGATTATTCCACTGTTTATCCTGGTAGTTTTTGCGACTGCCAACGCCGTTAACTTTACAGATGGCCTTGATGGCTTAGCCGGCGGACTAGCCGTGATTGCTTTCGCCACATATTCGCTGATTGCTTTTATTGAAGGCCACTACGGCGTGGCTGGTTTTTGCATGACGATAGCTGGTGCGCTGCTAGCTTACACTTGGTTCAACGTCTATCCGGCCCGTTTCTTTATGGGTGATGTCGGCTCATTTGCACTAGGCACAGCTTTGGCAGTAGTGGCTTTTCTAACTGATACAGTTTTTCTATTGCCGGTTATTGGTCTGGTATTTGTGGTGGAAATTGCTTCGGTAGTAATTCAGATTGCCAGCAAAAAGTTAAGAAACGGTAAAAAGGTCTTTTTATCCTCGCCGCTGCATCATCATTTTGAGGCCTTAGGCTGGCCGGAAACAAAGGTAACTATGAGGTTTTGGATTATTGGCGCTGTCATGTCCTTTCTGGGACTAATTATGTTTATCCTTGGAGGTCCGGGCTCGTAGTGCCGAGCCGGTTGTCAGAGGGCAGGTGAATATTCGATCTCGGCGCCGGCCGCAGTTTTTCACCGGCAGACAGGAAGTCAAAAGCGAGGGTTATCTGCGCCGTCATAAACCAGACCACGGCATACTTATCTTAACGGCGCTCCTAATAGTAATCGGCCTGATTGTCGTCTATTCCATCAGTCCTGGTCTGGCCGCTAGCCAGGGTATAAGTCAAAGTCATTTTGTCATCAAGCAGATGATTGATGTTGGTCTAGGCATTATCGCTTTTATTGCAGCTAGCCGCCTGCCGATTGAAAAAATTCTTAAACTAGCAAAACCACTACTAATAGTTGCTATTGTCGGCTCCATTCTAGTGATGTTTACGCCGCTTAACGAAACCTATCCAGCCCACCGCTGGATTCGGTTTGGTAATTTTTCTTTTCAAGTAGTCGAGTTAATCAAGTTAGCCCTGTTAATTTGGCTGGCGACATTCTTAGCCGCCCGCTATCGAGCCGGTAAGATACATGATTTTAAGGCCACGCTCCGGCCACTATTAGCGGTTCTTCTAATCGCCGGTTTTACCGTGGCCAAATTACAAAGCGATCTTGGTTCAGCCATGGTAATTGTCGCCATGATGGCACTAATGGCCTACGCCATCGGTGTATCACTCAAAAAAATCGTCATTATCGGCCTAATCATAATAGCCTTAACTGGCCTTGCAATCAGTACCAGCCCTTATCGGCGGGAGAGATTGGCTACTTTTTTCAGGCCGGACGCAGCTTGTCAAACCAGCAGCTATCATGCCTGTCAAGCTTTGATTGCCGTAGGTTCTGGTGGTGTCTTCGGACTTGGCCTAGGCAATAGCGTTCAGGCCTATGGCTATTTGCCGGAGGCTTCCAATGACTCAATCTTTGCCATTATGGCCGAAAAGTTCGGCTTTGTTGGTATTAGCGCAGTAATGGTTATTTACGGGCTATATATAGCCCGCTTAAGAAGTATTATCACCCGTAGCGTCAACTTCACTTACCGATTGCTGGTGGTTGGTGTACTAGCCTGGTTTAGCACCCAGATGATTATTAATGTTGGGGCAATGGTTGGCCTGCTGCCGCTAAAGGGCATTACGCTGCCGTTAATTTCCCAAGGTGGCACCAGCTTAGTTTTCTTAACGGCTGCGCTGGGGTTAGTCTTCCAGATTTCGCGCTATACTAGTTACCATGCGAAGGAACCAGAACCAGCCGGCGATTCATCACAAAGCCAAAACCATAATCTTGGCGGGCGGCGGCTCGGGCGGGCATATTACACCACTATTGCCGCTCGCCCACGCTCTTAAGCGGCGCCAACCGAACTGTCGGCTTATCTATATTGGACTTCGCGGCGAGAATTTAGAGGCAATTAAACAACGCTTATCCGTCTTTGACGAGATTTACTCGATTAGGGCCGGTAAATTTCGTCGCTACCACGGTCAGAACTTTTTAGAGCGTCTGGTTGATGTTAAAACCAACCTGCTTAATATCAGAGATTTTTTTAAAGTTATGGCTGGCAGTACGGCTGCCTATCGTTTGCTAAGAAAAATTAAACCGGATTTGGTCTTTTCTAAAGGCGGTTACGTGGTTGTACCGATTGGTTTGGTCGCCCGCCTTTTAAAAGTGCCAATTATTACTCACGATTCAGATGCTCTGCCAGGCCTAGCCAACCGAATAGTCGGCCGCTTTGCATACTTGCACACTACCGGTCTGCCAACCGATTTATATAAAGATACTTATCCAGATAAGACCATCAAGTATGTTGGTATTCCGGTTGATGAACGCATTAAACCAGTCGATGCTAAGCTGCAGGCAGACTATAAGCGTCAGATTGGTATTGTTAGTAATAGCTTTGTATTACTGGTTTCAGGCGGTGGACTGGGTTCTAAAACTCTAAATGAAAAAATGCTATCAATGGCTCCGCAGTTTCTAGCCCACCCGGAAAGCTATCTTATTCATTTGACTGGTGCTCAACACAAAGATAAAGTCAAAGGCCAATATCAAAAAGTTCTAACCGCCGATCAATTAGACAGGCTCAAGGTCATGGGCTTTAGCGGCGAATTCTATAAATATAGCGCCGCAGCCGATCTAATAATTGCCCGGGCTGGGGCGTCCAGCTTAGCCGAGTTTGCCTTGCAGCAAAAGGCTTGCATTATAATTCCGGCCGCCTTTTTATCGGGCGCTCATCAGCTAAAAAATACCGACTGGTTAAAAAAACATGACGCCGCCCTCATCACTAATGATGAAGTTGAGTCAAATAAATTACTCAACCTAGTTGAGAAGCTGATGAAAAATCCAAAGAGGCGCGCTCAACTTGGAAACAATTTGAGTTCACTGGCTCAACCGGCTGCCGCTGATAATTTAGCTAAGTTATTGCTGTCTTAGATTATGGCAATTTTTTCTCGATTCAGACGAGGCCAGGCTAGACAAAGACCATCGGTTGGCCCGAGCCGGGCGCCGATAACTTATTACCGAAAACAATCCCGAGCCCATAACAACCGACTTACAAAGAAGGGCAGAGGCCTTGGCATTACTTTTAGACTGCGTCGAATATTTTGGCTGGTAATTTTAGCCAGCTTATTTTTCCTTTTTTTAACAGTTGAATCAGATGCCAAACTTAGCCTTGATAACCAAACTTACCATAGCCAGGCAGATTATACTAAGGCTGTTAATCAACAATTTTCAGCCTTAAAAAACCGCTTCAAACCTTTAGTAAATAATCAAGCCATCGTTAACTCTTTAGAGAGCAAATTTCCGGAATTGGCCAATGTCAATATCAACCTGCCAATTTATTCTCGTCTGCCAAAAGTCGAATTAAAAATAGCCCAACCTAGCTTTTATTTAACCGGCGCTAGCGGTACTTACGGTCAACAAGTTAGATATATTGTGGCCGCCAATGGCAAAGCTGTTGGCTTGGCCCAAGAATTTCCCCAAATTACCGGATTGCCGGTCATTACTGATCAGTCTAACCTGCCAGTAAAATTAGGCGAAGTAGTTTTAGGTCAGGCGATGTCGCAGTTCATCTTGGCCGTTTTAGCCCAGTGTCAGCAAGCCAAAGTCCCAGTTACCTCATTTAATTTACCAAAGGGATCACCAGATCTTGAGCTAAAGACGGCTGATAGGAGTTATGTGGTTAAATTTAACCTAGATGGCGATCCGATGGTTCAAACCGGCCAATTCTTAGCCGCCCGGGAACAGTTTGACAAGAACGGAGTAGGGCCCAGTCAATACCTTGACGTTCGAGTTAATGGCCGGGTTTATTCTAAGTAACATTAGAGCTTAGAAATTAGTAATTAGAAATTAGGATTTAGTCATAGCCAATACCCCTACCTTCCTAGTTCGTATTTTGTTCAGTTTGCGCAATAAACCTTGATGCGGGGGAAAGCATAACCAAAATACGAAAATGGTAAATGTCAAATTTGTGCCAATTAAGCAAACGGGCAGGGATTAATATACAAAAACATTGAAATTCAAAAATGCAAATAGAAGTTACAACGTTAACTGTGGATAACTATATGGACAGTAATTAGTTTCGACTGAGGGTTTATCAGGTAAAAAATTAGAGCTAGCAAATCAGCAGATTAATAAAAAATGACTTTAATGGGCTTGGGCACAAAAGTCCCCCGTCTATTGGGGATATAAATATATATCTATTTGATGAAATGTCGCGTCGCTAAATATACATTGGGCGACGTATTGTCTGGATTCAGAATTAGCACCCTATTGCCTTATCTGCCTCCTATAATTTTTTGATTTTTCTGCAACATTCAATTTTTTTAATTAGACAAGACTCTACTACACGCCTCTATGTTCTTATTCGACTCTCCAAAAAAAACCATCGTATAGTGTTCGTAAAATGTTCAGTTTAATTTTTTCTAAATATTATTTATGAAGGTTAATCACGCGTTCGTTATCGTTGTCGTCGGTATGATGCGTTATTTTATTTGGCTCGTCTGCGTGACTAGTTGCCACCTTGCCGATATGGGTCTTAGCTAAACCTTTGGTGGCTAGATGGAAAACCTGACTAAGCAGCTTCGGCCGGTTGTCTTCGATAGGGTTTCGGCTGTAACGGCTTCTAGATAATTCGACAATATCCTTAAGCGCCTCTTTAGCGGGCGGTTGAGGCAACTGCTGCAGTTGTGCCCTAAAAGCAGCTGTCCTGTCGCCATTGACAATTAAGCTAACAACACAATGTCCATGGTTTTGGCTGGTTAAATCATTAATCGAGAAACTACTATTAAGGTGCTTATGAACCTGTTCAGCCTCGGTATGATTAATTCGAAAACAAACCATCGAACCGACATTATCAATAATTGCTTCCCTGACGTGGGGTGTGATCTTAGCTAGCGATCGGTTGGTTAATGTTAAATTTAGTCCCAACCGGCGAGCCTCACTTATCGCGACCGAAAAGGAATCAGCCGCAAAATTATCAAAATCATCAACATAAAGATAGAACGGTCTAACCTGCCCGGCCGCGACGCTGCTGCGGGCCGCCGCCGCTAATTGGATTTTGGCAATTAATAATTCACCCAAGGTTGAAGCGGCCGCCTGGCCAATTAGGCGTCGGTCTAAATTGACAATCAAGATTTTGCCGCCGTTCATTAATTTACGAATATCAAACGAAGTCGTCGGTTGACCAACAATGCTTCTAATAACTGGATTGTCAATAAAATCACCCAGTCTATTAAGAACGGTGATGACGGCTTCGGGATATTTCTTCTGCCAGCTATCAAATTCTGATTGCCAAAAGTTTTTGAGCTCTTCATCTTTAGAAAAGGCGGTCGTCTCCCGACGAAAAGCTTTATTCTTAAGCAAGCGACTAACATCTAATAAGGTAGCATCCGGGAATTCCATCAGCGCCAAAAAAGCCTGCCGCAGGATGTATTCAACTGACGGCCCCCATTCGTCATTAAACAGTCTTTTGACGGCACTGATCAGATCAACTCCCAGTTGACCTGCTAGCGCCGGACTATCCAGTTCTAACGGATTGAAGCCAATCGGATGATCAACGTCACTTAAATTGAAGAAGACAACGTCTTCATAGCGTCTTTTTGGGATGAAGTTAACAATTAACTCGGCCAGGTCACCATGAGGATCTATCAGAGCAAAGCCCTTGTTGTAATAAATATCGGATAGCATCAATAGAGCCAGCAGTCGTGATTTGCCGGTATTGGCTTCCCCTAAAATAAATAAATGATGGCTGCGGTCCTTGCGCTTTATGCCAAAGACGGCTGGTTTGTTATTAATAGTGGCACTAGCGAACAAGCTAACCAGTTGATCTGGCAGCTTACCGGCCGTGGCAACATGTGCTGGAGCTTGAGCGTGAGCGGTTGAGATTGGCGGCTGACTGTCATCGGTCGAATAGGACAGGTCGAAAATAGAGGCTAGTTCCCGACAACCTAATATGAAACCTTTGTCGATAAAAAAACGGGCCGTGTATTCAAGCTGCTTGTCCGAGCCAAAATTTAGCCTATCCAGTTTAAAAACTGTAATTGGGCTAGCAAAGTTGCGAAAGGCGCCAGCTAGGGCCTGCAATCGCAAATGGGCTGTTCGCTGATCTGTACCATAGTAAAAAAGCCTTATTTTAACGCTAAAGCTTGGCAGCAAGCTAGATCCTTTACGACTTCTACCAATAATTCTTAAACCTCTACCCTGCCATGGCCGAATCAAAATTTGAATCCAGATTTCTTCTTCACGCGGATCTAGCTTAGAGATAGAAGCCAAAATAGCCTGGAGCGAGCTGCTATGAGCATCAATCGTTTCGGCAATCGGCATAATTTCGTGGCGGGCTTCAAGCACTAGCTCGGCGGTGGCGGTGACAGCTTGGCGGCGTGGTCTTTTCGAATAATCATGAATCTGTTCAATAACAGTCGCATTAGGATAAAATTCACGAACCCTGTTGCTTAAAGCCGATTGCAGCCGTTTAGGCGCCCAAATATAAAAGTTAACCTCACCTAACTTAGAGACAATTTCCAAACTAACATGAGCAGCTAAAGCACCAGACAACCTCGAAGTTTTTTTAGCTTGCTTGGCAATGTTGTGAAATGAAGCAATCAACTGCTCGGCGCTTGCCTTACCTCCTTGATCAGATTTTGGTAGTCTGACTGATAATAGGCAGTATTCATCTGCTGACCTGACTAAAAAATGTCTGTCGCCAATTCTCATAAACTGCTCCGATTGCCAAATTAATTATACCGCTTGGGCCATGCAAGTTAGCAGTAAGCAGGCTCACAGTTTATGGATAGTTTTTGTTTGCTCGAATTATTCCGCTAAGGTGTAGGTGGCTTTAGCAACTCGCTTAAACTGCGGTTTGCCCTGCAAGTTAAGCAAAATGGTAGTCTCTTTAACTTGGCGGCTTTTAAGAACACGGCGGACAATCTCATCTCGGTGTAATGGACCACCTTCTTTATTAAGAACTTCGGCGATGACGTCGGCGACAGTTCCCTTTTTATAGCCCCATTCTTTAAGAGCGTATATACCACGGCCAATCAAAACAAAGCGGCTATCTTTAATTAGTTCATTATGAATAGCTTGGGTGGTAACATCTTTACGCTTAAAATCACTCTGTTTAATAGCATCAGCAATCTCACTAAAATGCATTGGTTTTTGCCGATCATGCAGGATGACGTAAATCTTATCACGGATATTTTTGGGATTAACCATCGGCCATTTGGTTAGACCCCAGCGACCATGCAAGTGAGCCACATTTTTAGAGACCGAGGCCAAAGCTTCGACGTGCTTTTCATCGCTATTACTGGCAACCTCGGCAATTTCGCTAATGGAGGTGGGTTTACCAATTTTAGTAATGGCGTCAATAACCTTACCAACATGTTCGCGGATGGCGGCTTCAGTGTGCTTGGCAGTTAGACCAATCGAATGATAGAAATGATCATTATCTTCAACCACAGCAATTTCGGGAGCAAGATGAGCCAAAAAGGCTACTCGAGCTTGATCAACTTTACTATTAGTCGAGGCCAACTTAGGCGTTATATGTTCGGTCCGGGCCACGTGCCCCATATCGGTTAAATGAGAGCTTAAAATTGACTGAACCTTTTTGATGTGAGGCAAATCCTCGCCTGCCGCCTTCAAACGGGTTATAACAGCTTTTTCCAGTTGGCGAACTCGCTCACGTGTGATGCCGAGTAGTTCGCCTATCTGTTCGAGTGTTTCGCGTCGGTCAAACAGACCAAAGCGTCGGGCAATGATTTCTCTTTCCCTTTCCCGCTCAATAGTCGAAAGTACATCGCGGACGACTTTCTCGACGTTGATTTGTTCGATAGATGTAGATGTGGCTTCTTCCATAATTTCTTCCCTGTTAGCGCTGCCCATAACGCTATCGGCTATACCTATTATAAAACTATAATTTTTAAAAGTCAAACACTTAGTTTGATATATTTATTGTATCACTAATTAGACGTCATTGCACAATCCGTTTATGTTTAACTGCTAAGGAATATATTGGGCAATCTGTTAAGATTGTGGAAAAGTCGCTCGCCCATCTTTTTACAGACGCGTCGCTAACTCGAGTATCTGTTGCTTGAAAACAGGCTCGCTCGAGAACTCCTCGCAATTCATTCACTGAATAAATTACTCGTCAAACAGCTCTCGCGCCCAAGGTCGCCTCTTTTCAACAACAGCTACTCGGGTTAGCTCCTTAGTGTCTGAAAAAAGATGGGCTCGCTTGGGCTAGCGGCGGCGTTTTTTGGTCCTGAATTTTGATTTGGGGGCTTTTTCCAGAAGTGTTCTGGCCGCGGCTTCGTCTAAATCTTTGGCGACTTGGTTTTTCGGAATCCGGGCATTCTTTTTACCGTCTGTTACGTAAGGACCGTAGGGACCGTTAAGTATCTTGATCTGGCCAAAATCAGCAATGATTTTCAATCTTGTAGCCTCGGCCTGATTTATTATTACCTGCCGAGCTTCAGTCTCGCTTACAGTTAGTGGATCATGCTCTTTTAGGCTAATAAACTTTTTGTCGACCTTAAGATAAGGCCCATATGGACCGATGGCGGCTAAAATTGCTTCGCCCTGCTCTGTTTGGCCAACATTTCTTGGTAACTCAAACATCGGTAAGGCTGCCTCCAGGGTAACGTCGTCCATAGTCGCGCCAGATGGCAAAGGTGCAAATTGCGGTTTTTGGGCAGTCTTATCTTTGGGATCGGGTGACTGCCCTAACTGCAGTACTGGCCCAAACCGGCCATAACGGACAATCACTGGTTTTCCGGAAGCCGGATGTTCACCTAACTCGCGGGCTTTGACTGCTTCCGCCCGGCTAACTTGCTGCGATCTTGATATAAGCGGATGGAAGGTTTCATAAAAGGCGGCAATCACTTGCTGCCAATCTTTCTTACCATCGGCAATCTCGTCGAACTGACCTTCGGCCCGGGCCGTAAAATCAAAGTCAACAATCGAAGCAAAAAACTTTGTCAGAAAATCGGTTACCACTTCGGCTAAGTCAGTTGGGGTCAACTTGTTTTTATCGGTGCCGATGATTACTTCGAGAGTTGTCTCCTCGATTTGGCCGTTAATTAAGCTTAACTGCTGTGCAGAAACAGATTTGCCATCGTTGTCCTTCTTTTCAATGTAGCCGCGGTCTTGAACTACGCTGATGGTTGGGGCGTAGGTGCTGGGACGGCCAATACCCAGCTCTTCAAGTTTTTTGACAAGTGTAGCTTCGGAATATCGAACTGGCGGCCGGCTGAAGGTTTCAGTAGCCGTGGCTTGGACTAGCTCAAGACCATCACCAACCTTGACATTCGGCAACAATTGATCATCTTTAATCCCACCGTAAACTTTCATAAAGCCATCAAATTTCAAGACCTCACCCTTAGCAGTTAGAATTTCGCTGCTATTACTGATAGCGATTTTGATTTCGGTTTTTTCAATCTCGGCCGGCGCCATCTGTGAGGCGACAGTCCGACGCCAAATGAGTTCATATAGCTTGTGCTGACGTTCATCACCACCAGCGGAAGTTTTATTAATATCTGTTGGCCGGATGGCTTCGTGGGCTTCCTGGGCCGAACGGCTCTTGGTTTGATATTGCCGATGGTGGTAATATTTAGCGCCAAAACTGGCTTCTATGTACTTGGCGGTAGCCTGCAGGGCTAGGTCGGCTAGTGTCATGCTGTCGGTGCGCATATAAGTTATTAAACCGTCTTCATAAAGGGTTTGAGCCAGACGCATAGTCTGGCGAACACTAAAGCCCAATCGGCTACTGGCGGCCTGCTGGAGCGTGCTGGTAGTAAAAGGTGCGGCTGGGTTACGACTGGCCGGTTTCTGTTCAACCGATTCAACCTTAAAGCTGGCGTTCTTAAGATCTTCTAAAAGCTGCTTAGCGGTCGATCGATCGGCGATTTTATCAATTAACTCGGCGCTTAGTTGCTGGTCGTTTTTGGCTAGAATTGTCACCAGCTTAAATGAAGCTTCCGGCTGGTGAGCCCGGATCTCTCTTTCTCGTTCCACAATCAAGCGGACGGCCACACTTTGGACTCGGCCAGCGCTTAAACCAGGTTTAACTTTTCTCCAAAGAATGGGGCTTAGTTCGTAACCAACCAGTCGGTCAAGCACTCGTCTGGCCTGTTGAGCGTCAACCAAATTATGGTCGATTCCCCTAGGTGATTTGATAGCGGCAGTAATTGCCGGCTCGGTAATTTCATGGAAAACAATTCTCTTTACTTCACTAGGTTTAAGGCCAAGCAGTTGGCAAACGTGCCAAGCGATGGCCTCACCTTCACGATCTTCATCAGTCGCTAGCCAAACTTCTCTATCTTTAGCTGCCTTCTTTAGTTCGGTTGCCACCTTTTTCTTATCAGCCGGGACCCCGTAAGTTGGCTTGAAATTATCGGTGATATCAACGCCAAAGTCTTTTTTGGGTAAATCGCGGATGTGTCCGTAACTACTTTTAACCTCAAAATCCTCACCTAAAAACCTAGCGATAGTCTGGGCTTTGGCCGGACTTTCGACTATAACAACGTTCTTTGGCATATAGCTGCCAGTCTACCAACAAATACTCAATGTTCAAGTCTTTAGCTGCTCTTAGGTAGTTGTCCATTGGCCACCGCCGATTGGCCGGATATAGCCAGAGATTTCCAGCATTGTCAAAGCTGACGACAAATTGGCACTGTCTAATTGGCTGGCGGCAGCCAGTTTCTCCTGATCGGTCAATCCGTCGCGGATAAGCTCAAAAATCTTTTGCTGCTGCGGTGTACCTTTAAAAATTTTTTGAGCAGCCTTAGACTTCCTTATATCGAGTCCCAATCCAAATAAAACATCATCGATAGATGTGATGGCTAATGCGCCAGTCTTGATTAGGCCATTAGTACCTTCATTAAGAGATACCGTAATATCTCCGGGCACCGCCATAACTGTTTTACCTTGCTCGATGGCAAAGCTGGCGGTATGCAAGCTGCCGCTTTTGGCGCCGGCTTGAGTAATTAATAAGCCGTCAGATAAACCACTTATTATTCTATTGCGAGCAATAAAATTTTCTTTTCGGACATCAGTACCAGATGGATATTCGCTAACTAAAGAGCCACCGCTTGATATGATTTTGTCGGCTAAGGCGCGGTGCGAAGCAGGATAAATTTGTTCTATGCTACCGGGTAAAACAGCTACCGTTAGGCCGCCAGCTTCAATAGCGGCTTGATGGGCAATCGAATCAATCCCAAAGGCCAGGCCGGAAACGATAACTATGCCGCGACTGGCTAAATCAGAAGCAAACTTATAAGTCGTTTGGCGGCCATAACTGGTTGGTTTACGACTACCGACTATACCGAGTTTTGGTAAATCCAGCCAAGCAGCCGGATCGGCTCCCCGCCAGTAAATTTGCTGGGGCGGATCATAAATTTTAGCCAGAATAGCCGGGTAATTGGGCTGATCTAGCTTATGATTATTGACTTTCATAGTGAAATATTAGAAAGTATTGACTTATTACAACCTTTTTGCTAAAATTGCAAGTTGTTAAGTCTGCTTAAAGTAGACTTATGTACCTTACTTCCGTTAGTTCGTTTTTTAGACGAACTATGGAGTTCAAGAGATGCCGACACTTAAGTAAGATGTTTACCCTCCTCTTACAGCAGTCGGACCCCTCACCACTTTCTTGGCTTTTAGTGTAAGCCCAAGCCACTAGCAAAGGCAAACGCTCGTGTTTAAAAGTTGTGAAAGTGGTGAGGGGGAGTCTCTTGAACGAATTATTCCCTTTAACTCATGCCCTCGCCGCGGCTTCGGCCGATGGCGAGCCGACGCACTTTCAATGTGGGTCAGCGAGTCTTAATTGACGCATCGTTACGACTTGTCGGAACGGACGGCTCGGCTATCGTTTGCTAATTAATTTAAGCCGATAATTGCCGATGCTTCGCTTAGGTGGGGTTGAAGGGTGTAACTTGGGCTTGAGCATTGTTTCAAGCCCCGAATGAGCCTCCAGCGGTGCCCACCCCCTCTGGAGGCTCATTCGCCATCGACCTAGTGCCCACCTTCCCGTCATTTTCTGCTGAAAATGCGGTCAGGCCCGCCTCGGTGCCGTCGCACCTCCGGCCTTGCAAAATGCCACTGGCATTTCTCACCCTCTGGAGGTCTTTTACACAAACTATAATCATAAGCATAAATCCAATGAAATTTTATAAAAGGACCAACCGAACCCTATCCGCGTCCGACCGTTAACGGATATCTCGACGTTATGGTGGCTGCCGTTAGTGCCGGACGTCTTTTAACAACAACTGCTCAAAGTGATCTAGAAACGATAAGAGCTAATGAGACGAGTATTGTTAGTGAACCTTCAGATGAGGACACGAAAGTTCCCGAAGAGCAAGCCGGTGCTACGACTGAGCAAAATGCCCAATATAATCTTGGTAGAGTAGCGGCAATAATGGCTTTACTAGACGATTCTAAAAGGTCGCAAGCTGGCTTCAGGTCAGAATAGAGCGAGTGTCGTGCGGTAAATTGCCGCTATAGACGAATTCGGGAATTAGAACAATAGCCTCGCGGATGATTGACGGTAAGTTGGCCTGCTCTTTTTTAGAAAAATTAGACAGCACGAATTTCTCGGCATTGGTTTTGGAGGCTAAATCAGAGCCAATGCCAATACGCAGTCGTCCAAAATTTTCATCAACATACGAAATTAATGACTTAATGCCGTTATGACCGGCATCAGAACCGCCTAGTCTGGTTCTTAACTGACCGAAGCCTAGAGCCAGCTCGTCGTGAATAACTAGCATCTCGCTATTGCCGATTTTATAAAAATGCTGGACGGCTTGGACCGCCTCGCCGCTTTGGTTGACAAAGGTTTGCGGTTTGCACAAAATGATCCTATTCTGGCCAAGATTTGCCATAGAAATTTCACTTTTTAGTTTTTTATCTTCTTTCCAGATTGGAAAATCGTTTGATTTAGCAAATTCATCAATCACCATAAAGCCAATGTTATGCCTGGTTTTGGCATGCTTTTTGCCGGGATTACCTAAACCAACTATTAATACACTCTTTCCACCGCTAATGGTATACAGCGGCTGATTTTGAGTAAATGACTGTTTGTGAAATAAAGCCATAGCGAATATTATGCACTGAAACTAGCAACTAGAAAATGGAAATTAGCATCGCGCCCTAATTCCTAATTCCTGATTCCTAACTTCTACTTAGGAGTTGTTCCCTGCCCGGTCCGACGCCGACCAAAGAAATCGGCGCGCCGAGTTGTTCTTCGATGAACTCGACAAATTTTTTAGCGCCATCTGGCAGATCACGCCAAGTTGTTACTTTCGTTACGTTGCCTTGCCAAAGTTTGACTTCTCTATAAACCGGCTGACAATCGGCCAGCATGTAGGCCGAGCTGGGGGCGGCGGCCAAAGTTTTACCCTGATATTTATAAGCCACCGCAATCGGAATAGAACCTAAATCCGAGTATTTTTGTAAGGTATCAAGCTTAGTCATAACCACGTCGGTTACGCCGTTGTCGCGAATGGCCGTCCGAATGGCCGGCAAATCCAGCCAGCCAACTCGCCTTGGCCGTCCGGTGGTAGCACCAAATTCAGCATCAACTTCGCCGCGCCGGCCGCGAATTTTATCAGCCAACTTATCATCAGTAATTTCAGTTACAAACGGACCATCACCAACGTGCGAAGGAACGGCTTTCATCACGCCATAAACTCTATCAACAAAGTGATGCGATACTCGTAACCCATTTAGGGCGCCGCCAATGGTTGGATGTGATGAGGTCACATATGGGTACATGCCGCCGTCAATATCCAGCCAAGCCGCCTGGGCACCTTCGGCTAGAACAGATTTACCCTTTTCGAGCTGCTCATTTAAAAGCTTGGCCGTGTCAGTAATAAATGGTTTTAATCGACTAGCCTTTGCCAGCCATTTATTAATTTTAGTTGGATCGGGTTTAACTTTAGCCAACTGAAGCCCTTCGATGATTTTCTGTTCAAGCGAATGTGCATCATTTAAAAGTAGTTCGGCTCGAACGCCGCTACGTTCATATTTATCTCTGGCGACATAGGCGATGCCGGCTTTGGTGCTGCCCTGGGCCAACTTACCGCCCTCGCGCTGCTCGTCAAGCAGAATATGATGAGGCAATATTAAGTGAGCAGCATAACTGACAGCTAAGTTTTTAGGCGCTAACTTTATACCCTTGGCCTGAAGCCCGGCTATCTCGTCTAGTAGCTTGATGGGGTCGACATACATGCCGTGGCCAATAACGTTTATGACTTTTGGATAAAGCGCGCCAGAGGGCACTTGGTGCAGCGAAATTTTTTGCCCTCTAACCACAATCGTATGGCCAGCATTCGGCCCGCCATTATATCGAGCGACTATATCATGGGTCGCTGCTAATTTATCACTCAAGCGGCCTTTGCCCTCATCGCCTCGCTGAAGGCCCAAAACCACGTCAATTTTGCCTTTTGTCATTAAGATTTTCCCTACCGAGTTTAGGCGATTGAGAGGTTTATGACAAGCTAGTTTTGTTTATCTCGGTTTTTTTATTGATGAACCAAAATTTGATTGGGCTGCCGGTGAAATCCCAGACTTCGCGCAGTTGACGTTCCAGGTATCGACGGTAGCTAAAGTGCAATAATTTTAGGTTTGAGCCAAAAATTTTAAAGCTGGGATATGGCTGATCCTTTTCCTGAACCATGTAACGAAGTTTTGGATAAAGCCCCCGCCCGCCGGCTGGTGGATGATGGCTAGTTACAGCCGTCAGCCAGCGGTTTAAATCGGTTGTTTTGATTTGCAGTTTTCTGCTTTTGGCGATTTCTAAGGCCAGTTCAAAAATTTTTGTGACATTCTGACCGGTTTGGGCACTGGTAAAGACTAGCGGCGCCCAGGGCGCAAAATCGTAGTGAGCGGCAATTGTTTTGCTAATGTCAGCGTGACTAGCTTTATCTTTTAACAAATCCCATTTAGAAACAACTAAAACCAAGCCTTTACCAGCTGTCTTGACCATGCCAGCGATTTTTTGGTCTAGCTGGACATTCAATTCATTAATATCCATCAGTAGCAAGCAAATATCGGCTTCCTCTATGGCGGCGACAGTCCGCAGAACGCTGAAATGCTCGACACCGCGCTCGATTTTGCCGCTGCGCCTGATACCTGCAGTATCGGCAATCTCAATGGTCTGCTGATGATAACTAAGGCTAAGCCGGTTAACGTCTCTAGTGGTTCCGGCTTGCGGTGCAACCAAAGCTTGTTGCTTGGCAGCTAAAGCATTAAATAGGCTGGACTTGCCAACGTTGGGACGACCAAGGATGGCTAGGCGAATCATTGTTTTAGTCGGCTTGATCGAGGTCGGGATCAATACTTTAAACAGTTTGTTTAAAAGTTCTTCCAAGCCCAATCTTTGGGTGGTTGAGGTGGCAACTATATCTTTTATGCCCAGTTTCTGCCATTGGCTTAGGTCGGCATCGCGCAGTACCTTGTCAATTTTATTGACCACTAAAATAACAGGCTTTTTGGATTTGAGGGCTAGAGTTGCCAACCGACGGTCTTCTTCAACCGGCGGTACATCGGCTTCGACAACCATAATAGTTACATCAGCAGCCGCTGAAGTTTCTTTGATTTGGTCTTGAATATTTAGCTCAAATTCGTCGGACGGGTCTTTTAGGCCGGCCGTGTCTACCAGCCAGAAGTCACGAGCTTTAAAGTTAGCCTTAACCATGATGCTGTCACGAGTTGTGCCCGGCTCGCGAGCCACAATCGTTTCCCGGCGACCTAAAATGGCGTTGAAGAGGCTAGACTTGCCAACGTTGGCTCTGCCTACGATGGCGACCACCGATGCTCGTTTGTTCACGTCGTTATTATACCGACTAAATCGAAAACCGCGCCTTTAAAGAAGCGTGGTTTTCTGTCTTTCAACTACCAACTACGATCTACTAACTGCTAAATCTACATACCGCCAGGAGCAGTGGTTTGATCACCTTGCTCTTGGCCGGGTTGTTCTTCTGAACCGCCCTGATCGGCTGGCGGTGGGGCCACCGGGGTATCGGTTTGACCGCCACCCATGTCGCCACCGGCTGGCGCCGCAGTGCCACCCATAGCATCATCGACTTGCTTGTCCACGGCGTCTTGAGCTTGAGAGGTGCTCATTTGGTCGCCCGCGCCAGCATCATCTGCTGGTGGCATGCCGCCGGCGGGCATATCGCCTCCGCCGCCAGCTGGTTCGGCCGGAGCCGGATTTTGTGGTTGAGAATTGTCGTCCATTTTCTTCTCGCTTTCTACTTTATTATTTACTTCGTTAGCTTTGTCGCTCGGTTGAGGCTTGTCGGCAGACTCTGCACTGCCGCCGATAACTTCCTTAACTGTGCGAACGAAATCTTCCAGCGTAACTTGAGATTTCACTAGGTATTTTATCACGCCTAGCTTTTCGCCGCGCATTCGATCTTCGGCTTGACCAAGCGCGGTCATCATAATTACCTTAACGTCAGCCATGTCCGGTGATGCTCTAAGCGTTTCTAGCACTTCAAAGCCGCTCATTTTTGGCATCATAATGTCTAGAATGATCAAATCCGGCTTATCCTTTAAGGCAACAACTAAGGCCTCTTCGCCATCACCGGCAACCGATGTTGAATAACCCTCGGCCTGCAGCCGCATTTCAAAGATTTCACGCAGGTTCTTATCGTCTTCAACTAGAAGAACTTTAGCCATATGTTTATCCTATATGCTTATGTTTAATTTTACCAGTCTTGCTCATTTTATCTAGAGTGGTCGTTGCTCGGGTTTTACTAGTGAAGATTGGGTGCGTTGCAGTTCCAGAGCTTTTTGCGGGCTTAAGCGCGGCAGGTTAATAAAGAAGGTACTGCCTTTACCTAGCTGACTTTCAACCCATATCCGTCCTTGATAAAGTTCAACCAGTCGGCGGCAGATGTAAAGCCCTAAACCAGTGCCGCCAACAGTCCGAGTCATCGAGCTGTCAACTCGGTAAAATTTTTGAAACAAGTGTGGTATGTCTTCTTCCGGGATGCCAGCGCCAGTGTCGGCGACTTGAATTTGGACAACCGAATCATTACCAGTTATCACCAATGTAATTGAACCCTGCTCGGTATATTTAATGGCATTATCAACCAGGTTCTGAAATACCTCACGCATCCGATCGGGATCGACAGATACAAAGAATAAGGGTCGGATGACTTTGCCACCTCTAACTTCGTTGCTGCCACTAACCAAAAATCTTATTTGCAGACCCTTCTTTTGGGCATTGAATTTAGCGCCATCAGCCACGCCGGCTACAATTTCGCCGATTTCCACCACCGTTGGGTAGCTGGCCAGACGTCCATCCTCGGCTCGGGAACTAGTTAATAAGTCTTGAAAGAGTTGGCCTAAATGCCGAATCGAGGCATAAGCTTTATCCAGATAATTTTTAGCCCGGTTATCGATGCTAGATATTTTTGGATTAAGAGCCAGCGATAAGTAACCTTCAATGGCGGCAATCGGCGTGCGCATTTCGTGGCTGGCGGTACTAACAAACTCGCTACGCCTGGCTTCCTCTTCCCTTTCAGCAGTGATATCGCGGAATACGCCAACCACGTTCTGCGGCGGCATATTCGGTGCTTGGTTCACCGGCGAGACAATAATCGAGATTGGAATTAACTTGCTGCCGCGGGTCTGCAAAAAAGCTTTGGAGTCTCTGATTGCCTGCCCGCTTGCTAGGACTCGTCCGATTGGATGGTTCTGCCTAGAATAGGCTTCGCCATGTTCATCGACTAGTTGTAAGACGCTATGATAGTCGAGCCCAACGGCTTCAGTAGCCGGCCAGCCGGCGATTTGAGCGGCGGCCGGATTAAATAGGTGAATTACATTATCGATGCCAACCATCACTACACCGTCTTCGATGGCGCCAAGAATAAAGTCTGAGGTTAAACGCTGGTCTAACTTAGCGCTAACGGCTACTTGTTTGGCGTCCGGTGCTGATTTTTTTCGTTTAAATAACACTAATATCCCACCATCGTCTGATGCTGCTAATGCTTCTATTATCAGTGCAACTGACTAAAAATACAATTAAGCGCTAGCTTTTCAGGCCGCATCAGCCTGCCGCCCGGCGCAGCCGACCGCTCCGCTGATGCTCTTGGCGTATCACGGCGTCAGTAACGCTCTATCGCTCGCTCCAAGTACCTCTGTACATTTCGCTCACTTTTCGCTAAGCTCGTGAGCTGACTTTGCCAAGATTGTAAAGTCAAGCCCTTGTCTTCCTTGTTCTGCATTCAAGCCTGGATAAGCTAGGCTCGGTTGAGCAGTAGTTCAAAGTAACGAGTGCTACCAAACGGTATTTTTTGTTTAACAACCTGTTTGGCATCTAGGCTGGAAGCATAAGTAATGGTAAATTCACCGTAAAGGTTGTTTATCTCATCTACGGCCTGGGTTAGCCAAACTTGGCGGTTAACCTCCTCCAGCAAGCTAACTTGACTCATATTTGACGGCGTCAGGCCGTAGCAGGAAACGGCTATCAGCCTAACCCAGCCGTGTCGTGGCCGGCGATTAAATAACAAGGTGGCCCGCCGGTAAACTTCGGCGTTGGAAAAGAAACTGCTTTTGAACATTCGTCGTTCGTACCAAGCGTCGCCGCTGTCATAAAGCAGGTAGATATAAATGCCTCGGGCAGATAGGCCTTTGTAGCGCAGCTTCATGGCAGTAGTTTCACAGAGGTAGGATAGCCTTGAACGCAGCAGTTCATCCGAAGGCCGCATGTCGTCTAAAACATATTGGCGGCCGACAGTCCTGACCTCGGATTGCCAGTCATCTACTTCATAACCGCGCAGACGTTTGTACCAATCCTCGCCAACCACACTTTTGAAAACCTGCCGGCGCAGCAAATCAACCGGGGTGTTTAAAAACTGTAACGGCGTATAGATGCCGCAGGCATTGAGCCTGGCCTGATTCCGTTCGGCGATGCCAAAAAGATCGGTTAGCTTAAGTCCGGCTAAAGTCTGGCGTAAGTTAGTGTGATCGATGACGTCTAGGCCATCAGGCTTATGCAAACTGGCGGCTTGTTTAGCCAAAAAACGGCTGGGGGCGATGCCAATGTTGCAGGTCATCCAGCAGCCAATCTCTTCTTTTAAGCGCCGCTTGATCTCGTAGCCAATATCGATTAACGAACGCTGGTTGACTGTCTTGGTTGTCCCAGTAAAGTTGATGACACCTTCATCAATGCTTTTCATGACGATGTCGGGCGAATAGCTGCGCATAATGTTAACCAAAATTTGATAGACGTAGTGATATTTGGGCGAATCGGTCTCTAGCATGATGAGGTCCGGTGCCAATACTTTGGCGTCCGAAAATGTCATGCCTACCTTGACACCTTTAGCCTTGGCCTCATAGCTGGCGGCTACCACGCAGGCGTTTTTAGTCAGCCGGTTGGTCACGCCAATCGGTCGGCCGCGTAACAATGGCCTGGCCTGCTGCTCGACCATCGCAAAGCAGGAATTGAGGTCAATGTGCATCACCTCCGCTGATGCGCGGTTAATGGGCAGTTGCAAGGTCGGATGCGGCATAGCTAAAATTTCTAATTTCTAAACCCTAAATTCTAAACAAATTTGAAGCTTTAAATTGTAAATTACAAACAATTTGGAAAATTGGAACTTAGACATTGTCTAGGATTTCGATATTAGTGCTTAGAGTTTGCTATGCAGTCGCAGTTAGATTTTTGGAGCTGTATAGCGGTTGCATAGGGCCGTAAGCTTGGTCGGCTACATAGACCAGCGTCCAAGTCAGCTGCTCGGCATCGAACTCCAGCCGGTAGTCAGCACTGCCATCGGTCATATCAAAGACATGAATCATTCGCTGGCCTTTCTTGGTGGGATGGCGCAGACCCTGCTCCGTAAAGATTACGGTCTTGCCCGACCATTCCATCTTCTTTGGGAAGCAGCGCAAACGCTTGGTTCCTTGCTTAAAGTAATAGGCGACTATGCTGACTTCCTTATTGATTTCGACTAAATTTTCCATTTTTAGTTCCTCCTGCTGATTTTAAAGTTATAAAAGAAAAGCCGAATCATCTTTCAAGAGATGTCAGCAGACGGAATTACGCCCGGCTACCAGTTAAGAATAATGACCGTCTATCATAATTCCGTGACTGGGAGCGAATTGTTTGGAGGGTTTAGCAGGGACTTCCAGATTCGGATGTATACTTCCCTAGTTGTGTAAGTAGTCTACATGGAGGGAGGTTTACACCAACCCATGTATGGCTGATTTAATTCTACGCCAACGAGCTTGCGCTTGGCAACAAAAACTCTCAGAGCCTCTATGCTATTCAATGGGGTCCCCAAGTTGGGGAGCTCCAACTTGGGGAAAGGAGCGACAATACAAGACCCCGCTAATTTTTGGTTACTTGATTGCCAAAAATTTTAGCGGGGTTGCTATTGGTTGCGACGTGGTGACCCTTACGGGATTCGAACCCGCGGTCTTCTGGATGAGAACCTTGTCGGAATCGACATGCCGGCTTCCGTAAGTGCATAAACTTACTTACTTTCAGC
>Ga0155636_105_pt1 | contig 33296 bp, 27 predicted proteins | sample RifCSPhighO2_12_FD_107293 | JGI IMG/M metagenome (GOLD analysis project Ga0155636, IMG submission 107293) | Candidatus Saccharibacteria bacterium RIFCSPHIGHO2_12_FULL_47_16b | reverse complement strand
ATGCACCGGATGGGTGAGCCTGACGAAATTGGCAAGGTTGTCTTATTTTTAGCTTCCGACATGGCCAGCTATATGACCGGTTCGCAAATAGTGGTTGACGGTGGAGCTCTTTTAAGCTGAACTATGGGCTATAATTGAAGAATAATTAGGAGGTTGTATGAAAACAGGCGTTATTATAACTGGGCTGGTGGCGGCCGCTTTAGTAATTGGCGGATTCATAATCATCAACAACAAATCTGATAATAACCAGACTTCGACTACTAGCACTACAAACAAACAGCCGGAAACTGCCACCAATACATCCGAGACCCAGACACCACAATCAGCCAGCGCTATTACTTATGCTAATAGCAGTTTTACCCCAAGTTCGTTGACGGTTAAATCAGGTGACAGCGTATCGATTAAAAACAATTCAGATGACGCTATTCAAGTCCAGTCCAATCCTCACCCCGTTCACACCGATAATGACGAGCTTAATGTTGGTGTAATCCAAGCCGGCAAAACTGCCACCTTCACCCTCACTAAAACGGGTACGTTCGGTTACCATAATCATCTCAATTCGTCCGAAACCGGCACAATCACTGTCCAATAAAAAGAAAATACTTGCCCAGCAGTGAGCTTTCGAGATTATCCCGACTAAGAATGGGTATGATTTTTTGGACATGAAAGTTCAATGAAACACTTCGGATTAACATTTTGATAGGTTGATCGTCGGGATATTTGTCCGCCAGTCCAAATTCTATTCTTGCGGCACATTACTTAGGCCACAAAGGTGACTATCTTTATTTGGCATCGATCCGCCAGGCGGACGACTCGAAAATCTACTGCTGGGCTTGCATTGTTAAGTACTTTTCCGGTATAAAGTTAGCCATGGTGCATAAGCGTAGATTTATTATCCTCGGCATTATTCTCTATATCGAGAAGCCTGCTGTAGTTTGATAAACGTGCTCGCCCAAAACTAAACAATCAAGTAAACCTACCGGACTACAGCAAAGCCCGGTTTTTAATTTTAAGGAAAAACCTTTGTGAGCTTGAATTTATTACCTGAAACAACAACTGCGCCTTCGCCAGGAGAAGAAATCTGTCGAGCATGCGGCGCCTGCTGTCTGGGTACTGCTAAGTTATGGTTGACCCGCAAAGAGGCTGCCACTTTGAAAGCGGCCGGGACAACGTTGGCAACTCTTAGTGCGCCAGGACGCGAAACTCTCTACGAGATGAATAGTCCCTGCGGCTTTTTGGAAATTAGTCCAGATGGCCTATATAGTTGCAGTATTTACGACGACAAGCGCCGGCCGAGAACCTGCCGACTGACGCAACCTGAAGGGAGCCACTGCCGGACTATTCAGGATGAAGCCGCCTCGGCATTTTTAGCGGGTGGACCTGATTATCCAGCAATTGATCTAATAGCGGTATTAGCTAATGAAGAATCATTGAATCTGGAATTTAACCAAACAAGGATCCTTGGTGGGTAATGCAGGATTCGAACCTACAACCTCTTGAATGTGAATCAAGCGCTCTAGCCGTTGAGCTAATTACCCACTAGTGGCTAATGAAATAATCTACTTAGATTATATAAAAATTTGTAATTTTCATTTGTCCGATTCTGATTTCTAGCAAGGTCGGACCTCTGAAGAGAATGCTACAATTAATTAAATGAACAATAAGTTTTATGTGACTACCTCTATTCCTTATGTTAATGCCGAGCCGCATTTAGGTCATGCTATGGAATTTATAATGGCTGATGTTTTGGCTCGCTATGCTAGGTTGCGTAAAATTCCCACTCTTTTTTCGGTTGGCACGGACGAGCATGGCGGTAAAAATGCCGAAAAAGCCGCCGAGCTAAAGCTTGCACCGGAGCAGTTTACCGAACAGATGAGCCGAAAGTTCATTGAGCTACTAAAACTTCTTAACGTCAGCAACGACCGTTTTATCCGTACTACCAATCCGGATCACGAAAAGCGCGCCCAAGTAGCTTGGCAAAACCTGCAAAACTTTATTTACAAGAGTCAATATGAAGGCTGGTATTGCGTTGGTGACGAGGAATTTTTTACCGAAGAAACCGTCCGGCGCAACAAAGGTGTTTGTCCTGACCACAACCGGCCATACGAGAAAATTAAAGAAGAAAATTACTTCTTCAAGTTGAGCGCTTTCGCTCCAAAAATTAAACAGGCTATCGAATCGGGTGAGTTCGCTGTTGTGCCTAACACCCGACGTAATGAGATACTGGCAGTTACTAATGCTGGTTTGGCAGACATTAGCATCAGCCGGCCAAAAGACAAAATCGCCTGGGGCGTGCCAGTACCGGGCGATGACACGCAAATTATATATGTTTGGTTCGAGGCGCTACTTAACTACATCACGGTGCTTGGTTATCCAGACCAGCCAGACTTTAAAAAATACTGGCCGGCCGACGTCCAAGTGATTGGCAAAGGTATTTTACGCTTCCATGCCGCCATCTGGCCGGGCATGCTGCTGGGTCTTGGCTTGCCGCTGCCTAAAGCACTTTACGTTCATGGCTATGTGACAGTTGCCGGCGGCAAAATGAGCAAAAGCCTAGGTAACGTAGTGTCACCGCTTGAGGTTATTCAAAAATTCGGTACTGATGCCTTCCGCTACTTTTTCCTGCGCCACATTCCAAGTTACGGCGACGGTGATTTTAATTGGCAGCGGTTTACAGCTGTCTACAATGACGAACTGGCTGATCAATTAGGTAATGCCGTCTCGCGGACTGCCGCCATGATTGCCAAATACGAAAACGGCATGATTGGCGAGATCCCCGATCCAGAACATGACGTCGCGAAGTACACTCAAGCCTTGGCAGAGTTTAGGTTTGATAAGGCCATGGAAGAAATCTGGGAACAAGTCAGAGGCCTCAATCAATATATTGATGAAACCAAGCCGTGGAAACTGGCAGAGCCAAAGTCTGGTCCCATCGACGACGCGCATCTTCAGGAAGTCCTGGCCTACATGGCCGGCTGCTTAATTGAAGTTGCCGATTTACTGGAACCGATGTTGCCGGACACCTCGGCTAAGATTAAAGCCGTCTTTGCTAGCGGCGTCTTGCAGCCGCTAGCAAAACCGCTTTTCCCGAAGGCAGTTAAAAGCCCAAAAGCTTAAGAACGCGTCCGTAATGAAATCAATATACTTGGATTATGCAGCGGCTACGCCGCTGGATAAGAGAGTGCTTAAGGCCATGGTGCCGTTTTTTTCGAAGGTTTTTCATAACCCGTCGTCGGTTTATTTGGCGGCTCGGCAGGCTAGACAGGTTTTGGAGCAGACCAGGGCAACTATTGCCAAATGTCTTGGCGCTAAGACCGGCGAAATAATTTTTACAAGTGGGGCCACCGAAGCCAACAACATGGCAATCGCTGGTACCATGCGCCAGTTTCCAGACGGCGAAGCTTTAGTCAGCGCTATTGAACATGAATCGGTTTTGGAGCCGGCCAAGCAGTTTAAGCACCGGCTAATCCCAGTTGATAAACATGGCTTGGTTGATCTAAACAAGTTAGCTAAAATGATCAAACCAAAAACGGTCTTAATTAGCCTCATGTACGTCAACAACGAAGTCGGCACCATCCAACCACTAGCCAAAGCCGCCCAATTTGTTAAAGAAGTTAGACAGCAGCGGCTCAAAACTAAAAATGATCAGCCGCTTTATTTTCATAGCGATGCCGCTCAAGCCGGCAACCTATTCGATTTACATGTTGGCCGACTGGGTGTTGATTTATTAACCATCAACGGCGGGAAGATTTATGGCCCCAAGCAGTCCGGCGCCCTCTATGTCCGAGCCGGTACGAGCTTACAGCCTTTGATTTTGGGCGGCGGTCAAGAGTTTGGCCTGCGTTCCGGCACAGAAAGTTTAGCGACGGCCGTCGGTTTGGCAGAGGCTTTAAAGCTGGCTCAAGCTAAAAAGACCGGTGAGCTTAAAAGGCTCCAGCAGCTATCCAACCTTTTTTCCAATCAACTCAAAAGTCAACTACCAGAGGCCACTATTAATGGCCATGACAAGAAAAAAAGCCCGCACATTATTAGTGTTAGCTTACCGGGCCAGGACGCTGAACGTCTGGTTATGGAATTAGACAAGCATGGTATTGCTGCGGCCGTCGGCAGCGCTTGCAGTGCCAGCCGTGAGGACCCGTCGCATGTTCTAAAAGCCATGGGTTTATCAGAACCAATGATCCGCTCCAGCCTGCGATTTAGCTTCGGCCGCGCCACAACTGAAGCTGATATAAAAACCACGGTTTTAACACTGTCAAAGATACTCGCGAAATAACACCTTAAGCGGTATACTTTAACTCAAGATGAAGTTCATCCCTAAATTTCTTATGGGCAGACTCCTTAAAGTACTAATGGTCGCGTCAATATTGCTTATTCCGGCCGGACTGGTTTATGGGCAAACTATCGCCAAAAGCTTTGGTGCCAAAACTAAAATTGAGCCGGGCACGGTCGTGGCTCTTACAAAAGACGACCCGGAAAGTGTTGAGCCAGCACCAGCCGCGGATGTAAATAGAATATACGGCGTCGTCATCGAGCAAACCGAAGCGGCTGTTACCTTGCAAAAGCAAGACCAGACGGTCTTTGTGGCAACCTCGGGCGCCTACCCAATCTTAGTTAGCGCCAGCAACGGATCGATTAAATCGGGCGATTACTTATCGATGTCTAAAACCGACGGCGTTGCCGGCAAAGCTTCCATTAACCAAGAATATGTTGTTGGTAAGGCCCTCGATGATTTTAATAATGCTGCGACCGGCAAGATTAAAGCCGAACTTAACCCCGGCAAAAACCCGCAAATTAAAGGCGATAAAGCCGTACCTGGTCCTTTGTTAAGACTAGCCTACGCCATTGCCGGCAAGCCGGTCTCGGCTGCCCGCATCTACAGCGCGCTGGCTATTTTCGTTATAACGCTGATTGTGGCGGCCAGCTTGATTTTGGTTGGAGTCCGTACCAGTCTGATTTCGATTGGTCGCAATCCTTTGAGCAAACACTCAATTATGCAAAGCTTAACCCAAGTAATCGTGGCGGCCGGGCTGGTCTTTATTGGCGGACTGGGCGGCATCTTTTTATTATTAAAAATCTAAATCATGAGTAGCGGTGGGTTAATAATCATAATCGGTTTAATCATCAGCGCCACGCTGGTCTTTACTTGGCTGGTGTGGCAACCGTACCGGAAAAGTCGTAAGAAAGCCAAAATTGCCGCTAGCCAGATACCGCCGGTCAGCCGCTCCACCTTGCTGGAGCGGGCACAAGAAGAAGTCGATCATATATTTAATGATGAGTTTCGGGAAGAGCTGCGTAACCGCGGCCGGCTCCATTTTGAAAAGGTCATCGGCGAAAACGCCATGTTCTTACAGCAAGACTTGCGTGAGACTACCACCCAACTCAATGATTACATGCGTACCGAAATCACCCGGACACTTCAAGAAGAGTTCAAAAAATATCAGCAATCAATCTCTGATGCTAAACAACTAGCGCTGGACTCGATTGAAAAAACCGTCACTACCATTGAACAACAACGCCATTTTTTGGAGACCCAATTGCAGGCTCAAGCCGAAGCCCAAAAGACCAGGATTATTGAGCGCTTTGAGCAGGAAATGGCCTCGATTATAAACCACTATGTTCTGCGAGCCATCGGTAATCAAATTGATCTATCCGATCAACTCGAGTACATCTTGGCCGAGCTGGAAAATAATAAAAAAGCCATTTTTGAAGATGTCAAAGCTGGAATTTAGGCTGCCTTTAGGTGTTGTTTCGCAGTCGGACATTATCCGTTTGAGCCGGGAACTAGCGGCGGTTGATGAATTTTTTATCGCCGCTAAAGCCAGAGCGGCCGGCACGCCAGTTACCCCGCCGCGCCTAACGCGGCTACTCGATGAGATTTCTAAGGAAAATCAACTGAACTTACTGCAAGCAAATCACCGCCAGAGCCTAGCCCAACAGCTGGATAAGTTGAAGGGATCCGCACCTACCATACAAATTAGTTTTGCCGCCGAACCGCCATCAAAATTTTTGGAACGCATCTTGGCATGGCTGCGTGAAAACATCCATCAGCACGCTTTAGTCCAAGTTGGTCTGCAACCGAGCATCGCCGCTGGCTGTGTTTTGCGCACGCCAAATAAAGTTTTTGACATGAGCTTGCGGGCGCACCTGGACAAGGAAAAAGCTTACTTAGTCGAACTGATAAAAGGAGCAGTCAGTCGTGGCGGAAGCCAATAAACACTTTCAAAGCTTTGTTGATGAGGGCAGACCGGTCGGCGAAGTAATTGCCATTAATAATTTTTTGGTACAAATCCGCGGTATGCAACCGGTCAATACCCACGCCCTGGTAATTTTTGAAGATGGTAGCCAGGGCTTCGTGCATCATATTCTGGAGGATCGGCTATTAGTTCTTCGACTTAATAATTCAAAACTGCGAGTCGGCACTTTGGCGGTTGTCCAGCAGGAGGATCTACTGGCCAAAGTCGGCAAGGATTTTGTTGGCCGAGTCATATCGGTCACCGGCGAACCGCTGGATGGCAAGGGGCCAATTGCAGCTGATGCTAACTGGCCGATTTTTAATGGTGCGCCGCCGATATACCAAAGAGAGTTACTATCTACCCAACTGGAAACCGGCGTGACAATCATCGACACGCTGTTCCCGATTGTTCGTGGCCAGCGCCTAGCTTTACTTGGCGATAGTAAATCTGGCAAAACCACCATGGCGACACAGATTGCCATTAACCAGCTTAAGACTGATCAGATTGTTGTTTATGTAATGATAACCAAACGCCGCAGCGACATTGACTTACTGCTGACCCGTCTTAATGACTCCGGCGTCATGAAAAAATCAATTGTGGTGGTCTCAACCATTTTTGAATCATTGGTCAATAGTTACCTAGCACCTTATGTTGGTTGTGCGCTGGCCGAGTATCTTTGGCAAACACTTGATCAGGACGTGGTGATTTTTTATGACGATTTAAGTACCCACGCTTTCGCTTATCGGGAAATCGCTCTACTATCTGGTGTTAGCCCGGGTCGCGATTCTTACCCCGGCGATATCTTTCATGCCCACTCGGCTCTTTTAGAAAGAGCCGGTAAGTTAGCCGCCAGCCATAAATGTTTGACAGCCGTGCCGCTAGTTTTAACCGAAGGCGGCGATATTTCAACCTATCTGCCAACCAATGTGATGTCGATTACTGACGGTCAGTGGATTCTGGATATGAACGTTTTTCGAGCAGGACTGCGGCCGGCCATTTCGGTTGGTTTAAGCGTAACTCGGGTTGGTGGTGTTGGCCAGAACGAACGGCAAAAGGCCCAAAATGCTCAAGTTTTTAAAACCCTAACAGAATACAATCGGGCTAAAGAGTATGCCCATTTTGGCACAGAAATGAGCACCTCAACCCACAAGGTTCTTATAAAAGGGAACCAGCTTAGTCAGATTTTTACCCAGGTCCCCGGCGAGACATACCCCTTGGCCGCCCAGCAATTAATGCTCGATGTCATCTTGGCTGATGATGCACCGGATAATCTCGATGTCGGGCTGTTAAAACGGGTGGCGACCGAAGTCGGAAAAACTATCAGCTCGGCCGACAAGTACCCCCAAGCCCTAGCCCAACTTAAAAGCCAGCTAGCCGGAGGCACGTCGTGATTACATCACTCCAATTTCTAATTTCTAATTTCGAAATCCTAAACAAGTTTCAAATTATAAATTCCAATTACCAAACTTTAGAGTTTAGAGCTTCGGGCTTAGAGTTTAAGCCGACGGTAGGAGACGTCTAGTGAGACAGTTAGCAGATTTGGAACACGAAAAAGAGATCTCAACCGTACTAGTGGAATTGACTAGCGCTTTCGAAGGTATTGCTAGTACCCGCATCGCTCAAATTAAAGATCAGGTTTTAAAAGCCAGCGAGTTCTTTGGCGACCTGTGGCGGATCTATTCGCAAATTCGGGTTGATAAAGTTTTTCGTTTTGGCCGCAGTCAAAGCCAGGGCCCGGTTAGTCCAAAAGAGCTAATGATTTTAATAACTTCCGAAGGCAGTTTCAGCGGTGACATTGATCAAAAACTAGTCAATTTTGCCATCAGCCGTTTTAACCCAGCCAGTAACGACATTGTTGTTATTGGCCACCACGGCTTTGTTCAACTATTGCAAAATGACGTTCCAGTCGTTAAGAGCTTCAGAATGCCAACCAGCGATGACAATATCAACGTCATGCCCTTAATTACTGAAGTTCAAAAATATAACTCGACGCTGGTTTACTATCCCTCTTATGTTTCGTTGATGAACCAGACTATCAAAACCATGGCTTTGAGTTTAGCCGTAACCGAAAAGGGCGCCAATGTTAGGCCGGGCGAAGAGATAATCTCCGAAGCCAATTATATTTTTGAGCCCAGCACCTATGCCGTGGTTGACCATTTGGAGCGCAGCATGATGCAGATTATGCTTTCCGAAGTAATTATGGAGTCCAAACTGGCCCAGTATGCCAGCCGCTTTCGGGCCATGCGTCTAGCTCATGAAAAAGCCGAGGATAATAACAAGGATGTTAGCTGGCAATATAGCCGGGCTAAACGGCAGCTCAAAGACGAACGCCTAAAAGAGATTATTAATGGCCTAAGGAAGGCGACGGTATGAATCCGGGGTTGATAAAATCAGTCCGCGACCTGATTATTGAAGTCGAGTTTGACGAGGACGGACCAGAAATTGGCGAACTACTGCTTTCCGGCGCCAATAAACAATCACCTTTGCTCGTTAACAACCTTGATCCGGATAACTTGGCTATTTGTCTAAATGTTTTAGGTGATAAAAGTTTGCATAAAAATATGCCAGCCGAACGGACTCGTAAAGGCATTGAGGTACCAGTTGGCCTGCCGATGCTTGGTCGGATTGTTGACGCTTTGGGCCGGCCGTTAGACGGCCAACCGTTACCACAATCCGAGCAGCTTGTCTATAAGGATATTTGGCAGGTTCCGCCAGCTACCATGTCCTTTAAAGCCAGCGCCCCGGAAATTTTGGAAACCGGCATCAAGGTTATAGATTTCTTTACGCCATTTGTAAAGGGTAGAAAAATGGGTATTATCGGCGGCGCCGGTGTCGGCAAAACCGTACTGACTATGGAACTAATTCATAATGTTGCTAAAGCCGGCAAAGCCATCAGCTTTTTTACCGGCATTGGTGAACGAATCCGCGAAGGTCACGAACTTTACGAGACGCTGAAAAGCCGCGACCTGCTTGGCAATACCTGCATGTTTTTTGGCCAGATGGACCAAAACCCGGTGCAGCGAGTTTTGGTGGCGCTGTCTGGCGTGGCGGCGGCTGAACATATCCGCGATCACCATAAAAGAGACCTGTTGTTCTTTGCCGATAATATGTACCGCTACGTTCAAGCCCGCAATGAGCTGTCGACCATTTTGGAGCAAATTCCTAGCGAAGGCGGTTATGAACCAACTATTTTTTCGGACGTCAAAACACTGGAAGACCGCTTAAGCTCTAATCAAAACGGCTCGATAACAGCGGTTCAAACTATCTACGTGCCGGCTGATGACTTATCTGATCCAGCCGTCCAAATGATTCAAAATGAACTAGATGGCACTATCGTTCTATCCCGCAAAGTGGCTGAAGAGGGCATTCGGCCAGCGGTAGATTTGATTCGTACCAGCTCGTCACTACTTAGTCCAGACATTGTTGGTCAAAGACATTACGACTTGAGCGTCAAAGTTCAAGCCAATCTACAAAAATATGAGTCACTGCGCGGCATAATCGCCATTATTGGCGAGAACGAGCTTTCGCCCGATGATCGAGCCGAGTTTGCCCGGGCGCGCAAATTGATCGATTATTTCTCGCAAGGCATGTTTGTCATGGAGGAATTAACCGGCCGCAAAGGTGAGTACGTCAATAGGGAAGAGATGCTGGCCGGAGTCGAGGCCATTTTATCCGGCTAAAAATGAAGCCCAAAAATACAATCTGGGTCAAAATTTACTCGCCCTCAAGAGTCTATTTCGATAACGTGGCTCTAACTTTTTCAGCGGTCAATGATACCGGCCCGTTTGATGTTTTGCCTAAACATAAGAACTTTATGTCGTTACTGCGGCCTTGCAATATCCGCGTACGTAAGCTGGACAATTTGGAATTTGTTTTGCCAATTTCCCGCGGCGTCCTGCATGTCAAACAAGACAAAATCACCGTCTTTCTTGACATCTGAACTTCACACCACGCTGAACCTCGGATAAATCTGTTAAAATAGCTCGGCTATGGAAACAGTATTTGTGGGGATGAGCGGGGGCGTTGACTCGTCAGTTGCGGCTATGCTTTTGAAGCAGAGGGGCTATAAAGTCGTTGGCGTCTTTATGAAGAATTGGAGCCAGGATTTGCCGGGTATGCCTTGTCCGTGGCGCGAAGATTTTGCCGACGCCAAGCGAGTAGCTGTGCAACTCGGTATCGATTTTAAAATGTACGACTTCGAAAAAGAGTACAAAGACAAAGTCGTCGACTACATGCTTAAAGAGTTTAAGGCCGGCCATACGCCCAACCCAGATATTATGTGCAACCAGGAAATTAAGTTCGGCTTGTTTTTCCATACTGCTATGGCCGACGGAGCAGATTATATCGCCACCGGACACTATGCTAAGACCAAAAACGGCAAGCTTTTTATGGCCAAAGATAAAGCTAAAGATCAAACCTATTTTCTTTATCGAGCAACGGAATCTACTTTGAAAAAGACGCTTTACCCGATCGGTGATTATTTAAAAAGCGAAGTTAGAGTCATGGCCACTAAGCATAAGCTAGTTACGGCTGATAAAAAAGAAAGCATGGGACTTTGCTTTGTCGGCAAGGTCGGCATCAAAGAATTCTTGAGCCAGTATGTTAAATCCAAAGCCGGTCCGATTATCGATCAGAAAGGCAATCAAATCGGTGAGCACGATGGAGCGATTTTTTATACCATCGGCCAGCGCCACGGCTTGGATATTGGCGGTGGCTTACCATATTACGTGACTGGCAAAGATATGAAAAAGAATGAAGTTTATGTCACCACCGATTTGCAAGACGAAAAGTTGTGGAGCAGGATAATCAATTTTACCAACGCTCATTGGATAAATCAGCCTCCGGCTGATAGTCACCAGTCATCAGTCATCAGTCATCAGTCAAAAACCTCACGACTAGAGACTAGTGACAAGCGACTGTTCGCTAGAACCAGGCATCGGGGGGAACTAATTAAAGTGAAGAAACTTAACCCATCGACTTCGCTCAGGGCAGGCAAATCGACTCAATGGACTGTCGAACTTAAAGATGACGTCCGTGCTGTCACACCTGGACAATCAATCGTCTTCTACTGCGGCAATCAATGTCTAGGCGGAGGCATCGTTAGCTGAATCGCCTAAGCTGGCCATTACGCCTTCGATAGCGTATTCAGCATCGCTAATCATTTCGCGAAGCTCGGCCGCTTTTTCAGATTCAGGAACTGGCCATAAATCCCTTAAGCCCGCCCTAAGGACAATTTTTTCAGCTAGCGTTGTAGCTTCACGACCCGTTGATACTCTGGCAGTCAAGTAATCGCGAGCTACATCCAGTACAGCTAATGCGAAGTCTAGATCTTGAAAGGCGTCTCTACCGATTTCTGGGGGGGGTCCAGTCACGATTTAATATTTATATTACATTTACTAAAGTCTGTCAATTTTATGGTCTTTTTGTTTTGTGCCTTTAGATCATCAACAACAGGCCGACCGTGGCGAAAAAACTGCCGATGATTTTGCGCCTGAAATCTTCACGCTCATGGATGAAAATCGCTGCCGCCACAAAAGTAACAGTCGTAGAAAAAGTTGCCACTGCTGAAACCAAACTTAAATTGGCCACCACTGTTACCAGGACTACCCATGAAAGTTGCTGCATAAATCGCAATCCGCCCGTGGTTAGTGTTTCTTGGGTATGATGCTGACTTTTGGCACGGGCTAAAGCCGCCGCTGCGCCTAAAAAGAAGGTTGTCGCTCCCCAACTGACTAACGTGCCCGTGGTTATCCCGTTCTCTTTAATTAATGAACGCTCGGCCGTCAGCGTAAAAGATAGGGCCACACCGGAGAAAATATTTAACCAAAAATAGCGGTCAAAGCGCCATTTGGAAAGTCGGTGTTTTTGGCTCACCAACACAACTGCAATCAGCAGGAGTATGGTGCCGAGCACTTGCCGGGTCTCTAGGCCCTCATTAAGTATTATCGTGGCGAGTAAAATCGTCATTGGCGCGTATGAACTACCCAGCAAAGAAGTGACACCGGCTTCGGTATGACGCTGAGCTATATACTGGGCGCTAATTGCCGACGCGCCAAAAATTCCGCAAACCATAGCTAAAGCCAAGATTGTGACTGCGGGCTGGTTAAATTCAAACGGCTTAAACAATAGTAAAACCGGGCTCAAAACAAAGGTTATGGCCATGACTCTAAAGGCGAAGTCAATCTGCCCCTCGTCGGTATCACGTTTGATGGCAATATGTCGTCGTTGCAATTTTGAGGCCGTCGAACTAACAAAATAAAAAATGTACGCCAGGGCGATAACCATCTGACCATTATATCCTTATCTGTTAAACTATTGATAAATGATGGCGCAGGAAATTAGACAAAAATACCTTGAGTATTTCAAGGATAAGGGGCATAAGGTTATTCCTCGGGCGTCTTTAATTCCGCAGGACGATCCAACCACATTATTTACCGGCAGCGGCATGCAGCCGTTGGTGCCATATTTACTGGGGAAGTCGCATCCGGCCGGCAAACGTTTGGTTGATTCGCAAACCTGTTTTCGGGCTGAAGATATGGACGAAGTCGGCGACAATCGCCACACTACTTTCTTTGAAATGCTCGGCAACTTCAGCCTGGGTGATTATTACAAGGAAGAGCAACTGACTTGGTTTTGGGAGTTCTTGATTGGAGAATTAAAGTTGCCGAAAGAGCGGCTGTGGGTGACTTGCTTTGAGGGCGATAAAAAACTGGGCATTCCTAAGGATACGGAATCAGCGGAAATTTGGAAAAAATTGGGTGTGCCTGAAGAACGGATAGCCTTCTACGGCGCTGATAAAAATTGGTGGAGCCGCGAAGGCGAACCGAGTCATATGCGCGAAGGTGAACCCGGCGGTCCAGACTCCGAAGTCTTTTATGAATTCACCTCAGTTGAACATGACAAGAAGTTCGGCGACAAATGTCACCCGAACTGCGACTGCGGCCGGTTTTTAGAAATCGGCAACAGCGTGTTTATGACTTATCGCAAAGTCGATGGTAAGTTTGAACATCTTCCAAAACCGAATGTTGACTTCGGCGGCGGCTTAGAGCGACTCGAGGCAGCCAATAGCGATAATCCGGACATCTTTCAAATCAGCCTAATTAAACCAATTATCGAAGGTTTGGAAAAATTAAGCGGTAAGGATTACGAACAGCATCAAACCAGCATGCGGGTGATTGCCGATCACTTGCGGGCGGCCACATTTTTGGCGGTTGATGGAGCTATACCAAGCAATAAGGCCCAAGGTTATGTTTTGCGCCGACTGCTACGCCGGTCTATCCGTTATGCTTTTGAGCTTGGCATCGAGCAACAGCTTTGCGAACAAGTTGTTCCAATTATTACCGAGCTTTACGCACCAGATTTTCCAGAGGTCGCCAAGCAAAAGAGCGACATCGTCGCAATTTTTGCCAAAGAAGAAAAAATCTTCCGCCAGACTCTGCGTTCCGGCGTCCGTGAGTTCACCAAACTGGCCGAGCAGGCAAAGCAAGTGACCGGCGGGGATGTCTTTAAGCTCTATGACACCTATGGCTTCCCGGTTGAATTGAGCTTAGAAGAAGCGTATCTGCAAAAAGTTGACGTTGACGGCGATTGGCAAAAACAGTTTGATAAGTTAATGGCCGAGCAAAGACAGCGCAGTCAGACGGCCAGTGTCGGCATGTTCAAGGGTGGCTTGGCCGACCATTCAGAGGCGGTCGTTAAACTTCATACCACGACTCATCTGATGTACCGGGCTCTAAAAAATGTTCTGGGTGATCATGTGGTTCAGCGTGGCAGCAACATTACGGCCGAACGCACGCGTTTTGATTTTAGCCATCCGGAAAAAGTTACAGCCGAACAGATAAAACAGGTCGAAGACATTGTTAATCAAAAAATTGCCGAAGACTTACCGGTCAGCTGGAAAGAAGAGTCTACCAAGCAAGCTCTAAAAACTGCCTCTGGCGCCTTCGGTGACAAGTATGGAGATAAGGTGAAGGTCTATACCGTTGGCGACCCAAAGAAGCCGTTCAGTCGTGAAATCTGTGGCGGCCCTCACGTTGAACACACCGGTGTTATCGCTGCCGGCGGCAAAAAATTCAAGATAGTTAAAGAAGAGGCATCAAGCGCCGGCGTTCGCCGAATCAAGGCCGTTTTACAGTAGTTAGCGTGCTATAATCTAATCTGATTATGCTCGAAAAAGCCAAAGCCCTAAAAAACAAATTTTCGGGAGTTTCCAAAAAGCCAAAAAAGGGAAAACCGATCGGTCAATATATTGTCGCGCTAGATGTCGGTACGGAATTTGTTAAGGCTTTAATCGGCCGAATTGTTGGCAACGAAGTGGAGATTATCGGCGTTGGACGATCGCATCAGGAACTATCTGATATGCAAGCCGGGGCTATTTCTGACATCGCCGCCGTAGTCGCTAACTGCGATAAAGCCCTAGCTGACGCCGAACAACAGGCCGAAATCACCAATGCCCGGACCGCCATCATTGGCATCGCCGGCGAACTGGTTAAAGGTACTACCACCACTGTTAGATTTACTCGCCAAACGGCCACTAACGAGCTGACTATTGAAGAAGTTCAGCGAATCATTGAGTTAGTCCAGCAGCGAGCCGAGGCTAAGGCCCGTGAAACGCTAAGCTGGGAACTCGGCGGCAAAGATGTTGATGTACGATTGGTTAATAGCGCCCTAGTTAGTATTGATATCGATGGCTACAAGGTCACCAATCCGGTTGGCTTTCAAGGCCGTGATCTGGAAGTAGAAATGTACACCGCCTTTGCGCCGATGATTCACATCGGTGCTTTAGAGCGTGTGGCTAATGAACTGGACTTGGAACTACTGGCCGTGGCGGCCGAACCATTCGCCGTAGCCCGCTCGGTAGTCGGCGATGATCCGAATGCCCAAGTTAGTGCAGTATTGATGGACGTCGGCGGCGGTACCACCGATATTGCCGTGGTCAACGAAGGCGGCGTCGAAGGTACCAAGATGTTTGGCATTGGCGGCCGGGCTTTTACTCATGCCATCAGCCGAGAGTTGGATATTGATTTTCCGACAGCCGAAGCCTTAAAAGTTGGTTTAGGCGCCGGCGCCGTGGCGGCCGAACAACGACCAAAAATCGAACAGGCTCTAGCTAAAACTCTCAAAGTTTGGGGCAGCGGCGTGGAGTTGGCCTTGGCTGAATTTGATAAGCTCGATCATTTGCCCAACCGGCTGTTGCTATGCGGCGGCGGCTCCAGCCTGGAAATGCTAATGCAGCAATTATCCCAAGGCGACTGGTATAAAGCCCTGCCGTTTACCAAAAAACCCAGCGTCCAGCACATCCTGCCAGAGGATGTGGTTGGCATTAGCGACACCACCGGCGATATCAACGACCATACCTACATTACCGCCATGGGCTTACTGCGGGTGGGAATGGATACCTTAAGTTCTGGCGGCGCGCCGGAATCTGCCAGTTTGAAACAAAGATTCGATAAGGTGCTAAAGGTATGACTCCATCATTCCATTTACCATTAATTTCTCATTTGTCATTTATCAAACAAACTACAGCTAATACTTGCAAATTGCTAATTGATAATTCATTGAGCATTGCTTGCCCCGCACCAAAACCTGAGCGGAGTAGTCTGCAATCAGATTATGGAGCTTCAAGTTTTTGGTGTGGGGATAATTGTGAATTGATAGTTGGAGCAACCGATGGGAGCGTATGATGGTTGAGAAGTCCAAAACCAACCCACCGACCAAAGCCACAATCTACATTGACGTTGAAGATGAAATAACTTCAATTATCGATAAAGTTGAGGCAGCTGACGCCAAACTTGCCGCGCTGGTACTGCCCAAAAAATCTTCGGCTCTACAGAGCATTGTAAACATGCGGCTCTTAAAAAGGGGCGCCGATGATGCTGGTAAAAAAATCGTACTTATCACCAACGACCAGAAGATTCTGCCTCTAGCTGGGGCGGCTAGCGTTTATGTGGCTAAGAATTTACAGAGCAAACCCTACATTCCGGCTTCGCCAGTTCCGGTCAGAGGTCAAACCGCTGTGGCCGATGAAGCCGAACAGCTAAGCGAAGAAAAAGCTACGCTTGATGATCATCGTGCTAGAGGCGAGATTGCCGTAGCCGAAGAAGTAGAAGAACCAGAGACTATCAGTCTGGCCGCCGAAGCTGATGAAGCAGAATCAACCGATGCTACTAAAGACCCGCTTAAAAAACCGACAGTCAAAGACAAGAAGTTAAAAATTCCCAACTTCGACAAGTTCCGCCTGCGGCTAGTACTTATCATCGCCGGTATAATCGGACTAATTGTTTTTCTATTTTTGGCAACCAAAGTTTTACCCAAAGCCGCTATTACCATTCAGACAACTTCAACGCCGGTGAGCGCCAATTTCGATCTCACGACTGCCGATAGTGCCAAGGCTGTCGACTCGGAAAAAAGTATCGTTCCGGCAGTTCTTAAAACTTCCGACCAAACCTCAACCCAACAAGTCCCAGCCACTGGCCAGCAAAATAAAGGCGAAAAAGCTTCAGGCCCCGTCACCCTAAAAAATTGTGGCACCTCGGTGGTGACCGTACCGGCTGGTACGGCTGTGTCAACTGGCGGTCTAGTTTACATTACTCAAGCGGCTAAATCGTTAGGTGCTCTGCCGGCGCCGTGTCCTTCAACCGGCGCCAATACGGCTGATGTCGACGTCGTCGCCCAAACGCCGGGCGCTAAATATAACGTCGGCGCTGGTCAAACTTTCGCTGTTTCAGGCTATTCGAATGTTTCAGCTTCTAACGCCGCGGCCTTTAGTGGCGGGACCGACAGTGTTGTCACTATTGTTCAGCAAAGCGATATTGACGGTGCCAAAAGCAAAATTACTACCCAAAGTTCTGATGACTTTAGCAAAAACTTCCAGAAAAAATTAGACGAAGAAGGCTTTTACGTCATTACCTCAACTCTTAAGATTGCCGAACCAGTGACTACTGCCACACCGGAAGTCGGCCAGCCAGCCACTACAGTCACTGTTAACATCAAGATTACTTACTCGATTGTGGCACTCAAAAAGGACGATCTTAAGCAAATTGTTTCAGATCGGCTCGAAAAACAAATTGACAAAGCCAAACAGCAGATACTAGATAAAGACTTGCTTAAAAACCTGACTGCTAGCGTCCAGAACCAGACTTCACCGACTAATATGACTTTAAATATCACCGTCGAAGCCTCGGCTACGCCGAACATTGATACCGAGGCAATCAAGCGCCAGGCCGGCGGCTTAAAGAAAGGTGATATTCGTAACTTTGTTGGACAGTTGCCCGGCGTCAAGGACGTTGATGTTAATATGAGTCCATTTTGGGTGAGTAAGGCGCCCAATAAGCCGGCTAGGATTACGGTGACACTGGAGCAGGTCAAAGAGTAATGTCTGCTGGTGAGATCATCGGTCTGGATGTGGGCCAAGTCCGGACCGGACTGGCCCGAGCCTCAAGCATGGCTAAGCTAGCCGAACCGTTAACTACCATCCCAACCGACCAGCTTACTTCGAGATTAAAGAAGCTAGCCAATCAGGGAACTAGCCAGATAGTTGTTGGCCTGCCGCGAAATTTGGCCGGCGGCGATACGGCTCAAACTAGGTGGTTGCGTCAGTGGATAAAATCGGCCAAGGCTATCATTCCAGAAGTAAAATTCTATCTTCAAGACGAAGCTCTGACTAGTCTAGAAGCTAGAAGTAAGAAGCTCGAATCTTCAAAGCATGTTGACGAGCACGCCGTGGCTGCCGCCCTAATTTTGCAGGACTGGCTCGATCAGTCAGACAGAAGGCGTCAAGTTGCATGATTAGGCGAAAAAAGTTACTCTGCTAGTCTATGGGTTGGTTGTCAAAACCGCTATTGCGACGCTCCAAAATCGGCTTGATTATTGGCATAGCCTCGGCCCTCTTGTTAGTTGGCGGGGTGGCTGGACTGCGCTGGTGGTACCAGCATAATTTGAGCCCGGTTTCAATCTCGCAAAGGACAAGCTACTTCACGATTGAACCCGGCGACAATCTTCACCAAATAGCCACTGGTCTAAAGCGAGCCGGTTTAATCCGCTCGCCCTCGGCTTTCGAGTATTACGTCCGGACCAACGAGCTTTATAAAGATTTGCAGGCCGGCACTTATTCACTAAGCCAGTCGATGAGTGTCAAAGAAATCGTTGGCAAGATTGTCCGCGGCGATATTGCCAAAAATCTGCTGACGATTTTGCCTGGCAAACGGCTGGACCAGATAAAAGAGGCTTTTGCGACAGCCGGTTATTCTGCGGCCGAGATCAACTCGGCTTTTAATCCACAATCTTACGGTGGCCTACCAACCTTAAGCTCTCTGCCGGCCGGCGCAAACCTGGAGGGTTATTTATACCCGGATTCCTTCCAAAAAGATGCCAAGACACCAGCCACGGCAATCGTCAAACAATCACTTGAACTGCTTAGCCAAAATCTAACCAGCGATATTATTGCCGGCTTTAGCGCCCAAGGACTAAGCGTTTATCAGGGCATCATTCTAGCCTCGATAGTTTATAGAGAAACTGATAATCCTAAGTTCGAATCAGGCGTGGCTCAAGTCTTCTTATCTCGCTTGCGAGCCAATATGCGTCTAGAGTCCGACGCCTCGGCCCACTATGGTGCCGACATTGCCGGTGTAGCCCGCGACCTAAACTTTGATTCGGCCTACAATAGTTATCTTCACGAGGGTTTGTCGCCGGGTCCAATCAGTAATTTTACAGCCGATGCCCTCAAAGCCGTGGCCTATCCGGCCAGTACCGATTATTTATACTTTGTGGCTGGCGATGACGGTACGGTACATTTTTCGCGCACGCTGGAAGAACATCAGGCCGCCGTAGCCAAATACTGTACTAAGCAGTGCGGCCAATAACTCCTGTCAATACATGTGATAACAGGGGTGAGGCACATTTAATGGAATTTCGGTTGCTATAATAACCCTACTATTCTTATCCGCAGACCTAAAATTTCACTTACCAAAGTTGCTGCCAAAATCAGCCCGATTGATAAACTATCAAATATTCCTAAGCCATCCGATTTAGAAAAAAAGACCCGTCGCCGCTTACTCCGCTACAGTTTAATTTTTGGTAACACTCTACTGCTAATCGGCGTGGCGGTCTTTATTATTAATAACCGCTCGGCTTCGCCAACTATTCGCAGTGGCACTCTAGCTTCCTTTGCATCAAGCACCAGCTCCAAAACTGCTACACTCGATCAACTTTCTTCGGCTCAAATTGCTTTGACAGTTTCCAAAATGGCTCGTCTACCTGAAACCACAGCTGTTCGCAATCAGGCTGACTCCGACAGTATCTTACTTAGCGTCGTGCCAAGTGATGCTGTCAGCATTAGCAAACCCCTGATTGTAACTGGCGTCCAAAAATCCAAGGCTGACATTATTGAGTACACAGCCGTTGGGGGTGATACTATACCGTCAATTGCCGCTAAATTTGGTATTTCGGCCGACAGCCTCCGCTGGTCAAACAGTTTTTCTGGTAATGTGGTGGCCGCTGGCACAAAATTATTTATCCCACCAATCAACGGCATTGTTTACAGCGTTAAAGCTGGCGACACGCCAGCCGGTTTGGCTGGCCGCTTTAGGGCCGACGAGAATCAGATTATCACTTTTAACGATGCCGAGATTAACGGTTTGGTGGTGGGCGAGAAGATTATAATCCCCAACGGCCAGCAGTTCGTGCCAGCGCCCGCCGTACGCACCAATTTGATTAGTTCGTTCACGGCTAACTATGGCAGCAACGGCTACGATTATGGTTATTGCACCTATTATGTAGCGGCCCAAATTGCTGTGCCAACCAACTGGGGTAATGCTAACACTTGGGATGAGTATGCCAGACTGTCCGGCTGGACAGTCAGTAAGACTCCCCGTCCCGGTGCCGTTGGTCAATCTAACGGTGGTTGGTTGGGTCATGTTGGTGTGGTTGATGAAGTTTCGGCTGATGGCACAATGATTAAATATTCCGATATGAACGGTTTGGCCGGCTGGGGCCGGGTTGGTCGGAGTGATTGGACGCCGATTTCTAGATTTGATAACTACATTTACCGCTAGCCCTTAGCAGTTAGCCAACAGCTATTAGCTGGCTGCTATTTGCTATAAGCTATATTTATGGCTTTTGTAGACAGAGTTGAGGTAACTTTTCAGGCCGGCAACGGCGGTAATGGCGTGGTTAGTTTTCGGCATGAGAAGTTTCGCAAGTTGGGCGGCCCGGACGGCGGCGATGGCGGCAAAGGCGGCGATATTATTCTAGCTGCCAGTAACCGCGAACACACCTTAGCTAACTTTCGTTATAAAAAATTGATTAAGGCAGCCGGCGGTCAAAGCGGTGCCTCTCGCCGCCGTCATGGTAAAAAGGGCGACGACCTAATACTTGCGGTGCCGGTTGGAACAGTCTTAGTAGCAGTAAGTGAGCCTTTGGCTGATTTATCGACTGAAGGTCAGGAGTTTACCATTGCCCACGGTGGCAAAGGCGGTTATGGTAATGCTCATTTTGCTAGTTCCACCCGTCAAGCGCCAAGAGTGGCCGAAAAAGGCGACGCCGGAGAAGTCAAACAGCTAACTTTGGAGCTAAAAATGATAGCCGATGTTGGCATTATTGGGCTACCCAACGCTGGCAAATCAACACTGCTGGCTGTCGTTAGTAATGCCCACCCGGCTATAGCCGATTATCCGTTTACAACCGTTGCGCCAAATCTTGGTGTCGTCGACATAGATAACAAATCAAGTGTTTTATTCGCTGATATCCCTGGTCTGATCGAGGGGGCTAGCCAGGGCAAAGGACTGGGCGACGAATTTCTGCGCCATGTTGAACGGTCCGGCCTGTTACTCCATTTAGTTGATGCCTACAACGAAGATGTTGGCGAGGCTTATAAAATAATCATTAAGGAACTGCACGATTACAAAATTGATCTTTCCGGTCGGCCGCAAATCGTGGCTCTGACTAAAACCGAAGGCTTGGCAAAAAAAGATGTTGAAGTCAAAATTAAAACTTTGAAAAAATTGGCGCCAAAAGGTACTGATATCGTTGCTATCTCCAGCCATAGCGGACAGGGAATCAAAGAACTGCTTAGATTAACTAAAACTACACTCGACAAAATACGTAGACAGACTTACAAAGTGCCGAAACTGGCTAAGTTGCCAATTATTAAACTGGTTGAATCTGAAGATGACTGGCAAGTTAAAAAGGTTAAGGATGGCTTTTTGGTCATCGGTAAAAAAATTGAGCGTTTTGCCCACCGTACCTACTTTGGTGACTATCACGCCGAACAGCGCCTGCGCGACATTATGTACAAAATGGGCATCATGACCGAATTGGAAAAACAGGGCATTAAAACCGGCCAATCTATTCAGATCGGTTCACCAGCTATCGGCACCCTCGAGTACTAAACCCTAACTGGAACATTTGCTAATTGTACCTTTTTTTATTCTGTATTATTTATACTTTTGTGATTTTTGTACCGTGTCCATAATTGCAACATATGTTATTTTTGTGGACACTCGGAAAGAGGAATCTTCCAACTAACCGATGTCCATTTTTCAAACATATGTTGTGATTATGGATATCCCGGATTAGGGCAACTAAAGCTAGGTGAGTTGTTACTTGGTCAGTTCGCTAAATTTGCTAACTAGTTTCCTGGTTGAGCTGTCATCGAGCTTGGCTAGTTCGGCAAAGGCACAGTAGCGCAGTACATTAAAGTAACCAGCCAGTTGCTCAACTTCTTTAAAGCAAGGATAGGGGTGAACCCATAGACTGCGCTGGAGCATGTAAAAGCCCAAATGTTGCAGGTGCGCAGTAAAGTTTATTCTCTGACTGGATTGTTTGACTGGAATGTCGAAGGCTATCAATCGCCATTTATGGTCCCATTTTTTTGGAGTGGGGACTTCCAGCTCGTCAATTATTAACCGCTGCAAACGGTGAGCGCCGGCCGGGGTAAGAGTTAGCTCGGTAGAGTTATTTGCTTGCGAAACCATGATCAAGCCCTGGCGCTTAAGTTCTCTCATGATTTTTTGGTAATCGCTTGGCGGGGCAGGCGATTTGCGAAGTAAAGGACCAAGAGCGGCTATGGCATTAGGTGTAGCAATCGTCAGGCCGGCCAAACCAGCTAGGCCAATAGCCTTAAGGGCGAGGTTGACTCCGTCTCTGGTGCGCATGTCCACAATTCTAACATATGTCAGATTTATGGAAATTGCTAATGCCAGGTATTATTTTTGCTCGGACGTCCACAATTTTAACATATGTTATTTTTGTGGACGCTTCTGCTGTGCTAGCAAGGCGATACTACTTGTATGTCCATTTTCATAACATATGTTGTTTTTAGGGACAGATTAAATTTGTCGTCAGATAGAATATAAAACGAGTTGGGTGCTTGCACCGTAGCTTTTCAGGGTGAGAGCAGTCCCGACGATATGTCGGGATTACGGGAACACCTGTAAATGGTATGGTGTGGATAAGTGGGGTTTGTGTAGAAGTTGACTATCTGATGAGATAAGCGTAAGCTCAAAGCGTTAAGAAAAAATAAACAAGAAAAATATAAAAAATGGCAATTTTTCCGTGGGAACGAGAAGAACCGGATGAAGTCCAAGCCAGCGGGTCGACTGCCGAACTATTTCTTAAAAATCCGGCTCAACGGGCGGACTTTCACTCCAATGCATTGGCTAGCCCCACAGCGCTAGCCGGAATCACGGATCCATTGGCTGAAAAGACCGATCTGCTCAAAAGCGAAAGCCCAGTCGATGTCTTTGGCCTCCCGACTGATCCCACTAAAACAACCGGACAGCCTTAAGCTGTTGACAACTGTTAGATAAAAACTTAAGCCAGGTTAAAAGGAAAAAATAAAAAGATGGCAGAGCCTGCGACTAATCCACTTACCCCAACTGATCAACCCGGTTCTTTTAAGCCGCCTGTTACGCGGGAGCCGTTCAATAATAAGGCAATTCAGCAAGCCGGCATGGTTGGCGAAGCGTTGCCGTGGCTGGTTGGCGGCGCCGTAGCTTACGGGGCGGATAGTAAATTCAATAAGGGCCGCGCCGCAAAATGTCAGAAAAAAGATTAACATGGGGCAATTAACACCAAATATGGAAAATGGCAATGGTACGGCCGCTCTATCGATGATTGACGAGATGATAACCAAAGCCAATTTGGATCCAAAATTGGCCGCTAAGCTTGAAATTATAGCGCTTAGGTTGTATGCGGCCGGGGCTTTTACCGTCAGCCACCAAGAACTTGAAAGTCTGTTTCAAGCTTACAAACAAAAATACGAGAGTGAGGCTGGTACAGAAACTGGCGATCTGACCAAAGCGGAAAAAGATATAACCAGTCTGGTCGTATCTTTGAATGAGCGTATCAACATTGAGCCTATGGTTAAAGATGGTGGTCAGCCGCGCCATGAGACTTTGCAGCTGCTGGGGCAAATAGCCAAGTCGATGGATCAAGATGAATTGACTGAGCTTACAAAATTGATGGACCAAGATATGCCGAATGGCGATGCTAATCTGGTGCGAGAACGCAGTCTTGAAACACGAGACGGCGTTACTGAAGTTTTATGGGAACTGGCTCATACGCTCAAAGAAGAAGCCGCTCACTTTCGGAGTGCGATACCTAAAACCCAGCAAGATGGACTGTTTAAGGAATTTGCTTACGACTGTAGTCTCTCGGCTCGTGTTTTAGGCGAAACAATAAGCTGGCTCGAAATGTCGCGCCAACCCGATGCCGGCCCGCAGCCGGAACGATTGGAGAGACAATGAAGATATACCCGGTTGTTCATATAAAAACACCAGAAATTGCCGTCCTGCAAGCTGATTTAGCCTTTACATCGGGGGCCGACGGGGTCTATCTGATCGATCATGGCTCAGGTGTAAATAATTCCCATTTATTCCAAACTTTTAATGTCGTCAAGGCTGCACATAAGAATGATTTTGTCGGAATTAATCCACTTGGAGCTGGCGACGCTTTAGGCAGCTTGAAAGTGATCAAAACTGCTTATGACCGTGGTCAACTTAAGTATTTACCTGACGGTCTTTGGGTCGATCAAGCTAAATTTGGATCAGGCGAAACTGCTTTTGAGGCGCTAAAAGCTTACAGGCAAGGTCATCCAGAGCTAAACGGCGTCAAGGTGCTGGGCGGCGTAGCTTTCAAATACACAAAAGATTATACAGATGCGCCTCAAGAGGCAGCGGCTCAAGCCGTTCAAGCGGCTCCATTTCTGGATGTTATTACCACATCAGGTGAAGGCACCGGCAGACCACCATCGGTGGAAAAAATAAAAGCTATGAAAGAAATAGCTGGATGTCAGATTGCTATTGCCAGCGGCGTTAGTATTGGCAACGTTAAGACGTATGCGCCATATGCTGATGAGTTATTGGTCGCAACCAGCATTGAGACTCAGCCGTATTCGGGCATATTTGATCTTAACCGACTTAAACAATTAATTGAGGCGGCACATGACAGAGTCGTCGCCACGAGGCAGTAGTGGGCGTTGTTATGGCAATAGCTGTAAAAAAATTAAAAATACCTTTCCAAACTAAGGCTGACGCTGGTGGACAGTTCGGCAGTGAAGGCTTTGTCAGGCGCCCGCCGCGCTTTGCTGACCAAGTGGCTGATAAATCCAGAACAAATACCTTCATCTCACACTCAAACAGCGAGCCAATAACTGAACAACAAGGTTTAAGAGGGCTCGATAAATATTTGCGGGACGTAGCTGCGGCGGCAGGACATGAGCACCCTGAAGTCGCTCAAACAGCCACTCTAATGCGCAAAAATTTGACCTTCATCGGCGAAAAAGAATATGCCGAAGCCGCCAAGGCCATAGCCAACTATTGGCGTACCCATCTCGAGGCCAACCCAAAGAACCAAATAGCCGTTGTCACTAAAATTTCTCAAAGTAGTTTAATAAAAAGCGATAAATATCTGTTTGAAAAAATATTAGAGAGCTTTAGCGATACTGAGCGGGCTAAGTATAGCGGCCGGATTGTCTCTAATGTCTCGGCGCTGACCGCCGACCCCGCCAACGCGAAAGTCGTTTTGCTAGATGACTGGACTATCAGCGGCCAACAAATGTCAGAGGCAGCCCGGCGGTTGTTATACCATGATGCAACGGCCAAATACGCCGGCCAAATTGAGGTCAATCTGCTGGCGGCTTCGTCAAAAAGAGTAAAAACAGGTTTGGAAGTAAATTTTAACAGCAGACAACGGAGTATACCAGTCAAGACCTATTACCAAGCTTGGGAATTGAAAACGGAAGGATTAGCAAACGGGGCACGTATTACCGGTACCCATTCTTCGGTCGATTTTGGTTTCAATTCGACCCTTAACGATTTTAAGAGGGCGCTAGGCGAAAAAATAAGCGGATTATGGCCAAACATCCCTTCGATTGGAGAGGTGGTAAGGCCATATCGCGAGCATCCATTGCCGCTGGTAAAAAGCACCGAAGCAACCACCGGTGGCATATTGGAAAACTTAGGTATGAAAGTAGCAGGCTCGGACGTCTCGGAGGTAGGAGTTACTTATCCAAGCGGCGGTGGAGTATCCAATGAAACAGCTTATCAAAAATGGTCAAAGAAGCTTTTCAACAAACCGTTCAAGAGCGCATATGGTGATGCTGGCATGAACTTTGCAAAGAAGCCGGTGATTCCCAAATGGTTTCAACTGCCAACAAGCCCAAAAATGGCGCTGGCGGGCGCCGGCGATGTTCCAATTACTCTTAAGGGCGGCTCGGCGTACCAAACAAGCGATCATATAAAACCGTCATCAGCTAACAAGTCAATACTAAACTCCGGCAAGCTAGTATATCCTTTTGATAGATGGAGAATGGCCGAGGACGCCTTGGGCAAATCTGGCCTATTGCCTAAAGACGCCAGCGGCAAGCCAATACCATTAAGCGCAAAACAGGCGATCGCTGTTGAGCAGGCCCACACGGTAGGTTTTGGTGAACCCGGCGCCAAACCGGGGACGACAGCCGGTATCGGTAACTACACGACAGAGCAAAATATGAAAAAAGGACTGATTCTGCGCAGAGCCGGTTTCACCCCGGCACAGACACGCCTTCTGATGGAGCGGGGAATCACCGGCATCTCAACCATCACAACCGGTTCCCTGCCAAGCACCAATGGTGCAGGCGATTTGGCGGCTGCGCAAAAAAGGGTTGCTGAGCTTGGTGCTGCTCAACGAAGATTTAACCAGGTTGAAAAAGAGCTAAGAAAACAGACAGAATATTTCTCCAGAAATCCGGTAGGTGAAAATATGAGCGACTCCGAATATAGGCGTCTGTCTAAATATCATAGTTTGATTGCCGAGCGGGATAAACTCATAGAACAAGGAGCTAAGAGTAAAGCAACATCTAGCCCCGCTCTGTCTGAAAAATCTGGCGCCGACGGTTTGAAAGACGAGCTTGCCGCCGAGAAAGCGGAGAGTGCGAAGCTGAAAGCAGAAAGGGCTCGTGAAAGGGCTCGCCTTGAAGCCCTAAAGGATGCGGGGGAAAATCCGCGCACGAGAATTACTGTCAGCGGCACTGCCACTGGCTCATCAACTACGAGTACGACCGGTGCTCGACGTCAGATACCTCCTGCTGCTGAGGCGGAGGTCGGTAAAACGGACAGAGCTTTGCGGCAAAAGATTGCCGCATCCATGAGAAAAAACGGCATTGCCGTTACAGCTGAACGTTTGGACGAACTGACTGCTATAGCGAAGAAAAATGCAGGACGTGGAGTTTATACAGATCATAAAAATGGCATCAGGGTCGCTGCCTCTGAAGGCAAAGGTCAAATTGATTTTATGCCAGATGTCAAAAAGGGCGGGCAAGTATTACAAAAAGTAAAGCAAGCTACCCCTGAAGGTGCATCTGAAATTGGCGTCAAGGGGATCAGAGGAATACAGAATTATGTGATCCTTTCAGATGCTGGATTGGTCGAGCCTGTTGAAGTACTTCAAGGTGAAACTAACCCATCCATGAAAAAAGTAGCTATAAAAAAGATGGGATTTGAAAATCTTGAGGGCCATTATAAAAACAATGTTACGGCAACTCTCGAAAGTGTTAGAGAAAATGCTTTTTCTGAAAAAAATTTAAGATTGCAAGGAGTACTAGAGCAACGCGTATCCACTCAACAACTTTCCGAAACAAAAGCTAAAGTCACGCAGATACAAAACGATCTTGCGAAAGCTATTGTTGATCGTAAAAAGTTGTTGAACGATCCTGATTTTCACGCCGGGAAAGGCTATTGGAGCAGTTTTTCCGAAAAACAAAGACAGAATATTCTGGCGGAGACAGAAAATCATATAGAAGAAAGAACAAAAGCCTTAGAAAAAGCGAGAGGCAAGCTAGCTGAGCTTAATGGATCGGGTGCGTCCGATGTAGAAATGTCTAGAGCGGCCCCTAATGAAACTAGAGCCTCGACCAACGGCAGAAGATCTAAACCGGCCTTGACACCTCTCCAGAGAGAAATCGACGCTAAACTAAAAGCTGATTTCGAACGAATCAACCAGTCGGGCAGGGTTGGCAGCTCCACCGCGGGGGCAGGGGCTACCGGAATAGGTGGAGCCGGGGAAGCAGGCAGAGAACCTGCTAGCGGAAGCCCGACTAAACCCAAGCGTCCTTCTATTAAAACAATTGAACAGTATGAGGCCAAATGGAAAGAGCAAACCAGCAAGCATCCTCTAGTCCGTAATTGGGAAGCGGAAGGCCAATTACGTCAAGAGATGAAGACTGCAGGCATACCGATTGAGAGAAACGGTGAACCCAATTTTGCTGCGGCTAAAGAAACTAGCAAGGGAGGGTTAGTTTATAAAGGAGGTAGAGTTCTTAAGGTAGGCGGCCGCGTGGCAGGCTTGGGCGGCGTCGGCTTTATAGGCGGTCTAACCGTTAAAGACTTGGTTGAAGGCAAATACGGCAGTGCCGCCGCCGGCGCAGGTACGCTTACTGCCGTTGGTGCCTTGACTAAGCTCGTTGGTGGAGGGCCAGCTACCATTGCAACAGCTCTAGCTTTTGGAGCGGTTGGTGGTGATTCAGCCCAGAACAAAATTGCCAAATTGCCGAATATGGAAATAGTCACCTATCCCGGCCGCGGCCATAAGGGTGAATCTTTGACCATAACGCATGAATCGGAATTGACTAAAAATGACCTTAAAGCACTGCTTGGTAGCGGTTACAGCGTAAAAGCGAAGACTGATGAAGGTACGTTTTATGTAAGCAAAGATGGAAAAACTAGAGTTTTAGCAAAACCAGGCAAGGCTGAAAATCATTTTGTTGCGGCTGATACAGAAAAAGGACTTCTGCTCTACCAGTCTGAAGATGGAGGTTACAAACTTTATGATAAGAATAACGGTAAGACAACAAATGTATCTGCGGCTATTGGCGGTGAGATGGCGCAGGAATTCAAAGATGCTACAAAGACAGCGAGCATCGTAGCTGGATTGCCGGCTTATAGAAAATTGCCAGGTGATACGGTTATTGGTAGTGCTCCCATAAAGTCCGAAGACGGCAAAACGATCAACGCCAAGATAATCAAAAAAGCCAACGGCGACACTGTTGTGGTGGGAGCTAACAACAAAATCTATAACATACAGTATGGAGCGGCACCGTCCTCATCGACCGGCGGGCCTTCACCGAGCTTTAAGGTCAAAGAAAACCTTAGCTTCAAAAGTCAATCCGATAATAAGGCTAAAAAAGCTAGCATAATTCAAATCACTTCCGGAAAGAATAAAGACAGCTACGCAGTTATCCAACAAGGTGGTGATGGTTCCAAGCCATATGTCAGCGGCTCAAAGGAAGAAGTTGAAGCCTGGCTGAAGAATCGCTCTACAGCTGGCGGCCCAAGCCCTGAAAAGAAAGTTACGCCGTCTTTGCAGCCGACAAATAAAAATAAACCAACCGTCACTACCAGCCTTAGTACCCGACCGGGACGGGGTGATACCGTCACGATTACAATGCCGGTTAAGACAAAAACGACCGTGCTCAACTTAGGCTTGGTAGGTTCAGCCAAAATAACAACCATTCAGCCGCCAAATAGAGCTAACGGACACTGGGTCTCCAAAGGTAACGGTGAATGGTGGCGGATGAGCGATAAGCCTTTCAAAGGCGAATACCAGAGATTTGAGACCTGGCATGAGCCAGTAGCGGCAGGGCCGCCAGCGCCAGGAAAAACCCAAGTGCCTGTAACCTCGGCTTCAGTACAAGTTACTTTTGTGAATGGGAAGTGGGTAGGTCCTGGTGGCAGTACCTTATCAGCAGCCGACCAAGCCGAAGCCCAGGCAGCCTGGAATAAACAACACCCGGCCACTGGTCAAAAACCTGGCTCTGGAACCCCAGGGACATCAACACCGCCAAACCCTAAGCCTAGGGTTACGCCGAGGCCTAAACCAACAACGACTAAAAAAGGCGACGAACGGGGAGAGGACGCGACGACAGTTGTGACTTCAACGCCTACGATTTCTAGCCCAAGTCCGCAGCCGCGAGTCCAGCCAAAAACTTCGGAGAAGCCGGTAGTTATTATCGATGGCGTTGATTCACATACAAATATTGGCCCGCGCCAAGGCACACCTGGAGCCTATGTTCCGGCAGGCGGCAAGGATGAGATTGCCAAGGTAACTTATAACCCCAACACCGGCGTGACCAATACCTACCTGAAAAACGGTGCCATCTTTACTCAAAAGCTCGGCGAAAACGCTTACCGCTCCAAGGCGCCGGATATAGTTGCTTTAAATCGAGTAGACACACAAACACCAAGTTACTTGCAACAGTTTGGCACGCCTGACCAGCAAGACCGCCGAACCGGCAAGGTACCTTTAGGTGAAGGCATCGGCATCGAAAAATCACTCAACGAAGTCAAAACAGCCGGTTACCAAGGTGAAACTAATCCCGATAAAACTTACTCCTTTACTGACGTCAAAGGCCGTGATAGCACTTTAACCTTTCGAGATAACGGTGTCGTCATTCAACAAAGCCAAGACGGCAATCCCTATGTCATTTGGGACCCGGCTAAGAATAACGGCCAACACTGGCCCGGCTTTACCAATCTAAGTATCAAAGACCCTAACGCTGGCCAAACAGTAACCGGCAACCAACCGAAGTACAGCTACCCGCCAGTAGATTATGTAACTGATCAGCGTGATCCAGCCGAAATCTTAGATAATGAGGCTCAAGCTTCATCAACTAACACTTCTACAGTTACATCAGCCACCAATGATCAGCTTGACCCAGCCATTCAAGCGGCCATGAATGCCCAAGAAGAACTTCCGGTTTGGCACGCCAACCCTAGCTGGGGCGCCCCAAGTAAAAACGCTATTGCCTTAGCTGGTTTGGACGCTAGCAAAGTTCTTGAAGAACGGCCCGGAAAAGACGGCAAAACCATCTTTCGGATGAATGACGGTACATATCAGGCTTATGATCCGCGTACACTTAGAGCGTCGGGGGCTGGTACCTGGAACAAAGACCAGTGGGATGAATATAGCGCAGCCCATCCAGTACCTCCAGCAGCACCAGAAGTCACCAATCCGGCGGCGCTATATTCCGGGAATCCAAACGACGACCCCATGGCAGAACCGGCCGTTCCGAAAGATGTTATTTCTCCAGTCTCCACACTGGACCCAGCCATCCAGGCGGCCATGAATAGGCAACAGGCTGAAAATACGACTCCAGCCTGGCATCAAAACCCTGGATGGACGGCCACTCCGGATCAAGACGCTCCAGTCATTGCCAGACTGAATCTTCCGTCAGGGGTGACCGTTCTTGAGACGCGTCCTGGTAACGAAGGTAGAGCGATCTATCGGTTGGACAATGGTGCCTATGTTGCCATGGATCCTACAGATCCCAGTGCGACGCCCCAGTATGCCGGCTTTTGGAACAAAGATGAGTGGGAACCCAGCCAGCATGGCACAGTACTACCACCAGCTGCACCAGCACCGTCAGAACCCCAAGTTATACCACCTGCGCCAACGCCAGCAGCCCCATCTGCGCCAACAGTACAACCTGATAAATTAGCGGAGGTGTTGTTTAATCCTGGCTATAGTCCGCCGCCTTCGACGCCAGCAAATTCTACGATTGCATCATTCGGAATCACTGATCCAACACTCAATGCGAGTCCCAAAAATCCACTGACAACACCACCGCCAGTATCTCCACCAGATACCTTCAGCGGTTTGAGTCCGCCCCAATCACAATCTCCAGGCATTTTCAAACGCGGTCGCTGGTTTGAGATGTAATCTTCCCTTGTGAATAGTCTAAATAACACTATCAGGTAACCCCTTAACGACCATTGTGAATATTTACTTTGGCGGAAGTATTGACTGCTTGATGTAAAGAGGGTAGAGTCAAAACACAAGCAGAAAATAAAAAAAGACAACCAAAAAGTGCCCGACAAACAGAAACCATATCAACCTGATGCAATACAAAAGGCCAGACCTGGTAAATGGGTTAGGTTTAATGACATCTATGGCAGCGGTATGAGACGCCAAAGCTACGATGGCAAGTTCGTTTACGAAACGCATTACGACAAGGGCGCCGGCCAGCCAAAAGATATAAATCTTTGGGGTACACATGTTACCACCTTGCCAAAACCGACAAAGCCGGGCAGCCTTGAGGATTTTCAAGATCAAGTCGCAACGAAGATAGTAAGTACAACTAGTAAAGTTAGGGGCGGAATTGAAGCAGGCAAAAGTACGGCTGGCGCTGGTTATACTGTAGCTACAAGTGCTCGGGGCGCCGGTGGTATTGCTGCTGGGATCGCTGGCGCCAGGAGTACGTTAGGGGTGGGGGGTCTCGTTGGTAGCATTGCAAGAGTAGCCGGTCCAGTTACCATAGCCGTGGCTCCAGCATTAGTAATTACTGGTATCCTTGAAGCACTTGGCCTGGAACCTGGTAGGTCTCCGGTAGCTCAGCAGATTTATTCCGAGCAGCAGGGCGGTGGTTTTTTTGGCGCCCAACCGGGTAGACCTGATTATAAAGGCGCTAAATTTCAGGGAGGTAAGCTGGTTGGACAGTCTGTTGATGACAGCAATAGACGAGACAGAAGCTGGTACCCAGATTGGGTGCCGAAGAGTTTACAAGATCCTAAAAAAAGCGAGAAACTAAAAGAATATTTAGGGAAAGTCGGCCAACTTGACAGGTTGCTTAAAGAAAAAGTCGGTAGAGGTGTACCGACCGGTAGTCTTTATAATAACTATACTGATATCACTCGCTACTCTGATCCTGCCCATGGCAACAAGCCGACCACCTATCATTTCCTTGGCGAAGTCGGCGAGAAGCAACTTATAAAAGTACGTGGCGGTTACGGCCTGACCTATTATGGCCGGGTGACGCATGGTAAGAAGCCCGGCATTGTGGAAGATATTGGCGGTAAGAGGTACTTGGCTAATAAAACCGCAATATACGCGACCAGGGCGTTGGCAGCAAGCGGTGGTAACTTGGACCCCAAGTCGGCCTTCCAAATCGGTCAAGAAAAAGCCGCTCGTGATTTAATGCAGTTGTATAACAAACTGACCGTCGATCCTAAAAATTGGACAGTGGCTTGGGGACGGCATGATAATCAGCTTGATGCTAAAACTGCCCAGCTGTTGCTGAAGCAACCCAATCAACTAGTTTGGAACGGTAAAGAATGGGAGGATCCGATTTTAAAGACACATGCTCCAGATCAAAAAAAGGCTTGGCGGCGGTGGGAGTTGACGCGGCCGGTCAATCAAATTAACACTAAACCAAAACAAGGTTCAGTAGTGCAAATGACTGGTTCGATCCGCCCGCCCGAGCAAGCGGTTTACAAAGATGGACGGGGAGGTCTGGCCTGGCGAGACCCTCGTACGAATGCTGTAATCGACCAGAAACAGGCCCAAGCCCGTTGGCAGGCTACCCGGCCAGCTGGCCATAAAAATGATGTACCTAACGAGAAGTCGGTTGTCGACTTGGCGGTCGGCCAATGGCAGAATTTTACTGATGAGTACGGCCGCACCGGCTATCAACGAGTTGATAAGAAGGGCAATGTATTCGAAACCCGCTACGACGCCACTGGCACAAATCAACCGCCCCGATTGAGTGCCAGCATCCAAAACGGCGCGCTGGGTGGCGAGAGAACAAGCCAGGCA
>Ga0155636_102_pt1 | contig 38274 bp, 38 predicted proteins | sample RifCSPhighO2_12_FD_107293 | JGI IMG/M metagenome (GOLD analysis project Ga0155636, IMG submission 107293) | Candidatus Saccharibacteria bacterium RIFCSPHIGHO2_12_FULL_47_16b | reverse complement strand
CAAGTGTCGTTAACGTTATTTCGGACATAGGCGGTATTAGCTACTGTGTCGAAGTAAAGGTCACCAGCCTCGACACTAGCTACCGGAGCGGCGCCAAGAGCCAAGTTTAGGTGAGTGTAGTCAATGCTATCGATTGCAAGATCGACCGCACCAACCGTACCGTCAGCAATTTCGCTGGTGCCAACTGCACTTGCAGCAATCTCACCGGCGGCGACTGAATTATCGGCTAAGCTAAGAGCTGTCAGGGAGTTGTCGGCGATGTCGCCATCGGATAGCGAATTGTCAGCTAAAGCGGCGCCGGTCAGGGCACCGTTAGTGTCGGCGTCGGCGATGGTGCCGTCAGCGATGTCGGTGCCGGTAACTGTACCGTCAGCTATATCGGCGCTGGCGACAGCCCCATCGGCAATGTCAGCCGAGGCGACTGTGCCATCGGCAATCTCTGAAGTACCAACAGCGCTAGCAGCAATGTCATCGGCAGTTAGGGTGTTATCCGAAACATCACCAGCTAGACCACCTACGACAGAGGCGTCAGCAAGTTCACTGGCGGTTACGGATCCAGCCGCTAGGGCAGCGGCTGTCAAAGCGTCAACTCCAACATCGGCGTCAACTATAGTGTTGGCGGCGATATCAGCTGAGGCGACTGTACCATCGGCAATCTCGCTGGTACCAACTGCACCGGCGGCGATTTCACCAGCGGCGACGGAGTCATCAGCTAAACTGGCGGCTGTTAAGGAATTGTCGGCAATGTCGCCATCGGATAGTGTGTCAGGTGCCAGTGATGCACCAGTGAGGAGTCCATTGGTGTCGACATCGGCAATCGTGCCGTTGAAGATTTCATCGGTAGTCACGGCGCCGGTGGCAATGTCGCCAGCGACTAGGGTGTCAGCGGCTAAGGCGGCGCCAGTTAAGGCACCGTTAGTGTCAGCGTCGGCGATAGTACCGTCAGCTATGTCAGCTGAGGCAACGCTGCCATCGGCGATTTCACTAGTTCCAACTGAGCCAGCGGCCAAATCAGCAGCTGTCAGTGTGTCAGCCGCTAAAGCTGCACCAGTCAAAGCACCGTTAGTGTCTGCGTCGGCAACCGAGCCATCGGCGATTTCACTAGTTCCAACTGAGCCAGCGGCCAAGTTAGCAGCAGTAAGAGTATCGGCAGCTACATCGCCGGAGACGATTGTGCCGTCAGCGATGTCGGCTGAAGTTACTGTGCCGTCAGCGATGTCGGCTGAGGCTACTGTACCATCCAAGATCTCTGTGGTAGTTACAGCGCCAGTGGCAATCTCGGAAGCCGCAACTGAATCGGCAGCTAGATCACCAGCTGTCAAAGTATCGGCAGCCAGAGCGGCGCCAGTAAGCGCGCCATTAGTGTCAGCGTCGGCAATGGTGCCGTCGAGGATCTCGGCGCTAGAAACTGAACCATCCGGCAAAGTTACTCCGCCCGGAGCATTCAAGAAGATGCTGGAGGTTGAGGTCATGTGTAAAGCCGAGCCGTTATTAACAATGTATGAACCGGTATAGGCTCCAGCGTTATAGAAGTAGACTGCGCCTTGGGTGGCAAGAGCGCCACTAGCCATTGATAGAGGCGTATCGAGGAAAATGAAATTGCGGGAAACTAGGTGGAGGTCATCATTGTCGTAAATATAGCTGCTTTTTTGGAAGTTGATCATGTTAAACGTGGCCGGGCTAGACGAAAACTCCCACAGATGATCGGTAAAGGTAGACGCGGCCAGCGCTGTCGGTCCAAATACTAATACGCTCGACAGAATCCCGACGCCTCCTGCCACTGCTTTATTAATCAAACTCATTAAACCCTCCTTAGTTAGGATATTTTATTTCGATAGTTTAATTTTCAGGCATGTAAGAATGTTTGTCAACTAAGAATTACGCCGTATCCACAGATTAGCAACTATTCCAGTTAAACCCCAGTGTTTATTAACAATGTAAAATGGGGTCTATGGTTATGCCAAAACTTAACCGAAAACAGCTTATTTTGCTAGTTGCGGCTGTGGTCACAGCGGTAGCAACTTTGTTGTGGAGCCAGCCTTTCGTCTCTAACAAAACTACTCCCTCTGAACAACCATCAACTTCGATTGAGTCCAGCAATTTCGATTATCCTCGGCCTGACGGTTGGATAAAACTATCGCAGACCGCTCTTAAAGACGTCAAGGCCGAGAGCGGTCTTGGTCACGGGGCTCCACCGCCTATCGGTCTGTTTCTGGTCTCGGTTGATACTTCCACCTCGCTGCCAAAGAATAATGATGACCTAAAAAACCAAGCTCTAAAAACTATTCCTAAAAATATTGAGCTGATTTCCAGCGGCGACACCACCATATCTGACCAGCCAGCAATTAAGCTGACCTATAAAATCACCGGTTCGCAGCCTTCCAAAAACGAAGTCAACGTGGTGGTCTACAACAAAAAGATTTATTACCTGTTGGTAACGGCCGCCGAGAAGGATTTTGACAGCCAACGGGCAGATTTTGACAGAATTTTAACCGGCTTCAAATTCAAATAAAAAGCGTCCTTAATCAAATCTTGAATTATGGGAAAGTCTGGAAATACTCTCTATCCAGCTACTTTACTTGAGTAAAGCGATCATTTCTTGCAGATCCTTGCAAGGCTCGGCCTTGCAAGGAGTCTCTCGTATGGATTGACATCGAAAGACTATTTTGATACCATTTTGATACTATGAGCAAGCAAGTTAAGGTTCAGGTGCCAATGGACAAGGATGTCCGCGATCGATTAGCTGAGCGGGCGACTAAGTTGGGTTTTGATTCCCTGCAGGCTTATATCCGCGTTTGGGCCAAAGCGGAGACCGAGGGTCGGAATTTGAATTTCGGACAGGACGATTGGGGCGAACCTTCCGACGCAGCCGCCAAGCGGCTTAACCGCTGGGCAGAGGAAGCGCGGCAGGGAAAGAACGTGTCAGGGCCATTTAATACGGTGGAAGAGTTGATGGAAGACCTCCTCCAGTGAAACCCACACGCCGGCATAAGCAATTCAAAAAACACTTCAAGATACGAATAGTCCCCAACAAAAAACTTATTTTACAATTCCAGGAATGTTTAATACTATTCAAAGCCGGGCATCGTGGTTACCTGCTGAATGATCATGCTTTAACTGGGAAGTTGGCAGGCAAGCGGGCTTTTTCGGTAGCCGGTAACATCCGGGTTGTTTACGAAGAAACCGAGGATGTAATAACTTTCCTCGATATTGGTTCCCACAATCAGGTTTATCGGTAGTCCTAGTCTATTATAGGAAGGCAATGAAACGTATTGTCATAGACGCGCGGGAATCAGGTAGTAGTACTGGCCGTTATATAGATAAATTGGTCGAGAATTTGCATCGGCTCAAGCCCGGTTTTGAGATTGTACTTTTAGCCAAACCGTCGCGCGTCAAGTTCTTAGAAAAAAAAGTCCCAAATTTTGAGATTATTGAAAGCCCATACAAAGAATTTTCTTCGGCCGAGCAAATTGGCTTGCTACGACAATTGAATAATTTGCGCCCGGATCTGGTTCATTTTGGCATGACCCAGCAACCGGCCTTTTACAAAGGTAGGACCGTCACAACAATTCACGACCTAACTACAGCTCGTTTTGACAATCCAGCCAAAAACCAACTAATTTTTAAATCCAAACAGACTGTCTACCGTTGGCTAATCAAAAAAGTTGCTAAAAAATCGCAAAAGCTAATAACCTCAAGCGAATTCGTAAAAAACGATGTCGCACAATATACCAATATTGATCCAGACAAAATCGAAGTTATCTACGAGGCTGCCGATAAAATTGAAGTTCAGCCCGAGCCAATAGCCGAACTGGACGACCAAAAATTCATTATGTATGTTGGCCGGGCCAATCCGCATAAAAATTTGAACCGACTGATTAATGCCTTTGCAATGGTTCGAAGAGACCAGCCCGATTTGAAACTGGTTTTGGCTGGCCAGCCGGACAAAAACTTTGAATTGCTCGCCCAATACGTCGAATCCAAAAGCTTAACCCCACACCAAAAACTTGACACTCCGCAATCCGATTACCGACTGCTCCGTTCAGGTTTTGGTAAGGGGCAAGCAAGTAAAATATTATTTTTGGGTTGGGTCAGTGATGGGCAGCTACGTTGGCTTTATGAAAATACGGCGGCTTACGTCTTCCCTTCTCTGTCCGAAGGTTTTGGCCTGCCCGGCTTGGAAGCAATGATTCATGGTGCGCCGGTAGTTTCTAGTAATGCCAGCTGCCTGCCGGAAATTTATGGCGAGGCCGCCCACTACTTTAACTCACTTGACAGCGAAGATATGGCCACCAAAATCGGCCAGGTCTTGGATAATTTTAATTTAAGTACCAATCTTATTGCCCGCGGCCATGCCCAAGCCGCCAAATATTCTTGGCGGAAGACGGCCGAACAAACCCTCGAAATTTACAAATCAATCTTGAATTAAGCTGCGATGGTTTCATCTAGTAGATCCGCTTCTCGAGAATCGTACCAGCCATAAATTCTATCAATTCTGACAAGAGATCTTGGCCCATCGACGGAAAAATGAATGTGCTTGCCGTTTTCTTTAGACACTTCCGTATGTCTTAGGTGGACTACCCATACTGGTTCAGTTAGATCTCGGAAGTATTGAGGAGTAAAAACCATTTCTGTTCCCTCGACTATGCCCTGTACTAATAGGCCCTTCTTCGGCCCGTCTGACTGCGCTCGTTGATAATCTGGTATTGGCACACCCGGCTTGTCCCCAAAAGGGTTAATCATTACATCCTCGGCAAAAAAATATGCTGGTTGACCTATTATGTTATCGAATCTCTGCCGACGTATTTCAACCATATCAGGGGAAAAATCGCGTTCTGTTCTCATAATTTGATTATAGCTTAAGTAGTTTATGTTTAACTTGAGAGCTCATCTGTACTTTGACTTGGCTTTAAAACGATGTGGCGGTCGCGACCCTCGCCGATGGATTCGGTTGATAAGCCGAAATCGGTTGCCGCCTGATGTATAACTCGGCGGTCGGCCGGATTCATCGGCTCCAGTTCCTTTGTTTCGCCGCTTTCTTTGACTTGTTTAAACCAGTCTTTGGCTTTCTCCACCAAGCGTTCGGCCCGGTGCTTTTTGTAATCGGCCACGTCCACGTTGACTCGAGAATGAGCAAAGCCCTGGTTTCTCAAAACCGTACCAACCAGGAATTGAAAGGAACGCATAGTCTCGCCTCGCACGCCAATTAAAAAGCCGTTATAGCGAGTTGACGGAATATTAAGTTCAATGACCTCATCGTCGTGAGTCGTAGCATAAACGTCGGTGTTTAAGCCAAAAAAGGACAGCAAGTCCTCTAAATATTTTTTGGCATACAGGATGGCTTCTTCTAGATTGTCGTTCATCCCATTAGCTCCAGAAAACGCTTAACTCTATTCTTTAAATAACGTTTGCCCTGTCCTGTTTTTAAGAACTTCTCTCTGGCTCGAGCATCGGTTGAATTCATGCAGGCTTCATAATAAATCAATTCGTAAGGTCCGCGCTTGTTGGTAGATCTAGATTGATTAGCGAAATGTTCGGTCAAGCGTTTTTTTAGGTCGAACGTGAAGCCCGTGTAAAAACGTCCATTTTCTGTATTGCGCAACACGTAAACGTAGCACATGCTGGAGCTAACGGGATAGACCCCGTTAGAAGTCTGGTTTGTCAGCAAACCAGAAGTTTTTGATAAAAAGCTACTTCTAATCGGGGCCATTACTTGCGTCTCCGGCGGGCTTTGTGTTTTTTAGATTTTTTGCGGTGCTTTTTTCTTGTTTGATCGTCGGCTGCTGCCGCGGGTGCCGTCGCTTCGGCCACTACCTCGGCTTCGGCTACATCTTCCTTAAGAATTTTTGATTGCTGGAAGATAGCCACGGAACTGGTCGTCAGCCAATATAAAGCCAAGCCAGTAACAAAATTAATACCGACGATTATTATTAAGAATGGAATTATGTATAAGGTAAAACGGCCGGTGGCTTCCATAACTTCCTGTTGGTCGGCCTGTTGGCCTTTGCCGGCCTCTTTGAAAATTCGGCGCAGCGAGCGCGAATCTTTGGAGCGAGGCATAAGCATTTTAGTCTGGTAATACTGGGTCATGGCGCTGGCAATTACTAAGACTAAGGCTGGCCAATAAAACCCGGCTTGCGTGCTGGCCACTCTTTTTAGGTCGACTATTCCAAACAGCGTGCTATCAAAGTGATTGATGTCCGAAGCTAAATTCTGCAGCCAGCCTAAGCCATGAAGCCATGAATAAGAAAAGTTAATAATCGAACTTGGATCATTAAATAGCTTTCTTAATACAAAGAAAAGTCCAAGCAGGATAGGCGCTTGAACTAAAGCTAGCCCAAGCGTGCCAAAAGGGTTAATCTCTCTTTCTTTGTAAAGCTCCATTACCATCATTGATTCTTTGCGTTTATCACCGACGGCAGCTTTCTTGATTCTTTTGAGTTCCGGCTGCAGGGCCCGAATCGCCTTGGTGTGATGCAGCTGTTTTTTGGCTAACGGCCAAAGCAGCATTCTGACTATGATGGCCACCATTATTACCGCCAAGCCAATGTCGTGGCCTGGAATAATGGCGTAAATAAAGACCAGCAAATTGAAAATCGGTTGGACGATTAAAGTATCAAACATACCAAAAACTCTCTAGCCCTTTATCATAGCATGCAACATGCCACTGTCCGGTATCCATTAACCACTGTCCACCCATTAGCCGGTAGCCATTAAACCGCTAACCGGTCTAGCGGTAACCGGAAAGCGCGTGGCAACCGGACAACGGTTAGTGGCTAGTGGCTTCAACTCTATGGCTAACGCAGGATGCCGGCAGCTTTTAGCTGCTGTTGGAGCTGTTTTTCTAAGGCCGGCGGCGTTAGTGAGTCAACTGATTCACTAAAAACCGTTATGACTATATCGTAGGGTTGGCTGATTTGTTTTTCTAAGCTGCCAATCAAGGCGTAGATTCGGCGGCGAATACGGTTACGTTTGACGGCCGATTTAGAAATTTTGCGGCTTACCACAACTGCTGCTCGATAACTAGCCCGTCGCCCATTCAAGGCGTACCGGACAGAAAAATGAGGCCCGCGAACAACTTTGCCATTTTTATAAACAAATTTTAGGCTGGCGCGGCCAGCAAATCTGTGTTCCCTGGATATCACAAAGATATAGTAACTAGGAAATAGTAACTAGGAAATAGCAGGGTCCAGCCAAATTGCTAATTTCTATTTTCTAATTTCTGCCGGCTAGTGGGTGAGACGGGTGCGGCCTTTTTGGCGGCGGCGGGCTAAAATTTTACGGCCGGCTCGGCTGGCCATACGTTTCATAAAACCGTGTTCGCGGCTGCGCTGTCGTACTTTTGGCTGATAAGTCCTCTTCGGCATGAGAACACTTTATCATAAAGTTGAACCCTTTCACCTTTCACTGTTCACCGTTTTCATTGCGTTATCCGTTTTCTGTTTTCCATAGCCAATGGTTAATGGCAAACGCACGGTAAACCGAAAGTGGAAAAAGGTAAAAGGTAAGTAGAATTCACTACAAAAACCCACAAAACAGGCGTCAGTTTTCCACCATTGGCAGGTCTTTGTCCACACTTTAACAGATGGTAAAATCAACTGTGTATAACTTCGTCTCTGTTGGTTTAAATTTTAGTTCGGAATAATTGCTGTTATTTTTACCTGTGGAAAAACCTGCCTAGCTGGTCTATATTAAGAGCTAACCAAAGGCCAAATATGGAGGAAAAACACTAAGCACATGCAGAATAGCGAATTGTGGCAGGCCGTCCTGGGCGAAATTGAACTGTCCGGCCTTTCCCGAGGAAGTTTTGTGACTTGGTTTAAAAATACCCAGATGATCCGCTACAAAGATGGTGTGGTAGTTGTCGGTGTGCCAAATGTTTTTATCAAAAATCAGCTCGAGAAAAAATTTCATGACTTAATTGTTAACACGCTGGTAAATAATGGCATCCGGCCGGAGCGAGTTGAGTACAAGATTCACACTGGTATTAGTCCAAAAACCGTGGCAGAAGAAGCTGAAGAAATCTTTATAAATCCTACCTCCACCGTGACAGTCAAAGCCACAGCGGCAGTCAAACAGCCGGCGATTGCCAACGTAACCCACTCTTACCGCGCCGGTTTGAACGAGCGCTACAGCTTTGAGAACTTTGTAGTTGGTGCCGGTAACGAACTAGCCTACGCTGCCTGCCAAGCCATTGCTGCTAAGCCCGGCACGAAATATAATCCTTTGTTTCTCTACGGCGGTGTCGGCATTGGCAAAACTCACTTAATTCAAGCTGTCGGCAACGCCATTATGGCGGCTAAACCAGGCGCCAAAGTTATTTATGCCACCACCGAGCAGTTTGTTCAGGAATTTGTTGACGCCCTGCGATTTAAAAAGAATACTTCCGACTTTGCCGGTTTTTACCGCGGCGCCGATGTTTTAATTGTCGACGATGTCCAGTTTTTGGCTGGCAAGGAAAAAATTCAGGAGGAATTCTTTCACACCTTCAATGCTCTGTACCAAGCCAACAAACAAATAATTATGAGCGCCGATAAACAGCCCAAAGATATCCCAACTTTAGAGGAACGGTTACGCAGCCGGTTCGCCCAAGGCATGACCATTGATATGCAGCCGCCGGATTTTGAAACCCGCTGCGCGATTTTGCAAAGCAAAGCCGCCAGCCAAGACATCCGGCTCGATCAAGCTGTTACAGAGCTACTAGCCAGTCGAATCCACAGTAACATCCGCGAGTTGGAAGGTGCGCTTAATCAACTGCTGGCCTACTGCGAGATGCACGGCATTGAACCGGATATGCAAGCGGTGGCGGCTATTTTTGAGGGTGCCAAAGACCGGCCAAAACACATTAGCCCGCGCCAGATTATTGAGCGGACGGCTAAACACTTCCATATCTCCATGGAAGATATTTTGGGGCCCAAGCGTGATAGAGACATTGTCGTGCCGCGTCAAATTGCCATGTACATGCTAAGGTGCGAATTGCACTTAAGTTTTCCTAAAATTGCTCATGAGCTTGGCCGCAAAGACCACACTACTGCCATTCATTCAATTGAGAAGATCGAAAAAGAGATTAACTACGACGGGCCGATAAAACAATTTGTCAATGAGATAAAGGAACGGTTGTATGCCTAGTTCTGCTAAACCCTACACCCTAAACCCTAAACCCTATTTTTTTGTGGATAGTTTGGGTAAAGGCTGGTTAAAAACCGGCCGACTTTTCCTCAATATCCACAGTTTGGTTTTTACACTAAGGAATTTTATTCACACTAATAACACAGGTGGTGCCATGTTTCCCACAAAAATTCTTAAACTATCCCAAACTTATCAACAAATCCCTAATCTGTTTTTAAACACTTATACACCGTTTAATAAGTTCACTACTAAAACAACTAACTTAATATAAGGATTTATTATTATTATGAAATTACAAGTTACCCAACCAAACCTAGCTAAAGCCTTAAATACTGTTGCCCGGGTGGCAACTAGCCGGGCAACCTTGCCGATACTATCCAATGTTTTAATTAAAACTAATAAAAACCGTTTGAACCTGTCGGCCACCAATCTAGATATTGCTATTACTCAAACCGTCGGTTCTAAAGTTGATAAAGAGGGTGCTTTAACTGTTCCGGCCCGTTTAATGCAGGATTTTGTTAATAACCTACCCGACGCCGTTTTAAAACTGGAAGTTAAAGACGACAAACTTTACCTTTCAACAAATAAATACCAATCAGTTATTAACGGTGTTGCGGCCGACGACTTTCCGGTTATGCCAGATATTAAAGACGGCGCGGTTTGGAAGGCTAAAACCGGTGACATTAAATCTGGTTTGCAAAAAGTTGTCTTTGCCGCCAGTGCCGATGATTCGCGGCCAGTCCTTACCGGCGTTTTATTCCACGTGGTTGATGGCAAGACTATACTGGCGGCCACCGATAGTTATCGCTTGGCCGAATATAAATACTCAACCGCCAAGACAGATGTAAATTTTTTGCTGCCGCATACTGCTGCAAATGATTTGCTAAGGATTATTGCCGATGAAACGCAGGCCCTGACTATTACTCACGACGATCAACAAGTTTCCTTTGCCACCAGCGACACCAAACTAGTCGCCCGTTTGATTGAAGGCAGTTATCCGGATTATCGAAAATTGATTCCCAAAAAATTTGAAACCGTAGCTAAACTTAAACGGTCTGATTTTATGAACATCGCTAAAGTTTCGGCTTTGTTTGCCCGCGAAAGTGCTGGTTCAATTACCATTTCTACCGCGGCTGATAAGGTCAGCATTAATGCGATTGCCAGCCAAGTTGGCGAGAACACTGCCGCGGCCGATGCTTTAGTTAAAGGTGGCGGCGAAGTAACTTTAAACTCACGCTATTTAATCGAGGCCTTAAACGTTTTTGACGGAGAAACAGTAGAATTTTGCTTTAATGGCAAACTTGAACCATGCATTTTACGTAGCGTCGACGACCCAACCTACCTACACCTAATCATGCCCCTCCGGTCTTAGACCGCAGCAAATAGTAACTAGCAATTAGAAACTAGTATACTTGGCCCATGACAGGTAAGATCCAAAACTTCACGCAACTTGATGCATGGAGGCAAAGCCACGAGCTTGTTCTCGAGGTATTTCGACATTGCAAGAAAATGCCACAGTACGATTCTTTGAAACAGCAAATGGAGCGGTCCGCGTTATCGATTACATCGAATATTGCTGAAGGGTTTGGCAGACAATCATTTCAAGACAAAAAACACTTTTATATTATAGCGAGAGGTTCAGGGTACGAGTTATTAAATCAGCTTATCGTCGCCAAAGACACAGGTCGGTTGGGTGAGGAAGAATTCGATAAGTTGACACAATTTTCGCTTGACTCCACTCGCCTTATACACGGTCTGATTCGCTCATTAGTAAAAAATGATAATACTAATTCCTAATTCCTGTTTCCTAATTACTTTATGATTAACTCTATTAGGTTGCAAAATTTTCGGTCATATACCGATGACAGTTTCGAGTTCGAAGCTGGCGTCAACATAATTGTCGGTCCCAACGCTAGCGGAAAAACTAATTTATTGCAGGCCGTAGCCGTTATATTAAACGGAAATTCGTTTAAGCCACGCGACAATGAGCTGGTGCGGTTTGGGAAAAATTGGTCGAGGTTAGACTGTGTAGCCGATGGCCAACAACGGATTTTAAAAATAAGCAATGAGGATGATCGTCTCCAGAAGATTTACGAAATAAACAATCAGCTTATCCGACGTTTAACTTTGGATAAAACCCTGCCGGTCGTTCTATTTGAGCCTAACCATTTACAGCTGATGATCCGCGGTCCGGAGCAACGCCGCGATTACTTTGATGATTTGCTGGAACGTACCCTGCCCGGCTTTAAAACTACGGCTGCCAAATACCGCCGGGCTGTGGCGCAACGCAACGCCCTGCTTAAGCGCGGGCCGGCCAAAGCCCAACAACAATTATTCGTTTGGAATATCAGATTAAGTGAGTTGGGGGCAGAAATTGTCCAGGCTCGCTACGCTCTTTTGGAAACGTTTAATAAAAAAATTAGCCGAGTTTACAGTCAAATTGCCGGTAAGAGGACGAGCATTAAGCTTGATTACGTAACGCCACTGCGAATTGACAATTATTCCTCTAGCTTGTTATCGCATCTGGAAAAAAACACCAATCGTGATTTTAATCTAGGTTTCACCAGCTACGGCCCGCATCGTGAGGATATTGGTATAACCATTAACAAAAAACCAGCCGCCACTCACGCTTCACGCGGCGAAATGCGCTCGATTGTACTGGCTTTAAAAATCGCCGAACTGGATTTGCTGGAATCAGCCCGTGACACCAAGCCCCTGCTTTTACTTGACGACGTTTTTTCCGAACTGGACGGTGCCCGCCGCCGGCACTTGGTTGAACATCTCAAAAACCATCAAACTTTAATCACCACCACCGACGCCGACTCCGTCATCGCCCACTTCGACTCCCACCACCTAATTTCCCTACAGAAATAAACTACTCGGACGTATTAATAATCGTATATTTCTTCCGGTCGATGCCGAGCCTATTAATCTCATCGTTTATTTTTTGATTAACCCTTAGCTTAGTCGTCGGATCATAGGTATAGCCGCCAGTCGCTGTATCATAAACCAAACCACCGAGCTCTGGGGTTAAATAGATGAAACCCTTGTAAGCTGAAACTGCAGCTAGTTCATTTAATTTGGCAAGCTTAATGATTTTCTTGTCAATATCATCAGTCGCAGGTTCATTGTTAATAAGTAGCACCCTTTTTCGGCCAGTAGTATCAGCTACACATAGGACGTAATTCTCCAAATCCTGTTTGCTAAGGCCGCAATATTTATAGTCACCAAAGCTATAATCAACCAGACCGCTCAATGAAACGGGATCAATTCGCAGAATGTCTTTGCTGCGGACCAATAACATTGTGTTGTTTTGGAGTTCAAGCCGCTGGACATCTGTGACTGAATATAATATTTTTCCCAGTCGGTCACCGAGTTCGTAGATCTCAAAGCTGCGATCACTCAATAAACATAACCGATTGCTAGCGCATATGAATAATTCGAGAACCAGTTTTTTGTCCAGATTAGTAGTTCGACTACTCTTACCGTCGCTAAACAGTAAGGTGTTTTTTATATCACGGCTGTTAATCTCACCTTCGCTATCTTGATTGGAGAGATTGGAAAGGAATAGCCAGATATAATCGCCGCCGGTACCAAATGACAAGGGTAAATAACCACTGACATCAACTGGCTTTTGTAGGTTAATCTGCTGGGGCTCGGCATCAAATGAACTGAAATAGTCGATGAAATTGGCATCCAGGTTGTAAATTATGAAGCCTGTTTTGTAGACCGCTAGCGCATAAGGGTCCAAGGCTGTTAGTTGATCTAGGTGACGACTTTTTATCGTCTTTAAATTAGAATCCAACAAATAAAGACCTCGACCGCCGGAACCCTCAACGTCAATAAAATGAATCATGGCCACATTGCCAAAGCTGGTTTTAATTAAACCCTCAACTAAACCGTCAATATTTGGCAAGGCTAATTTAGCGAGTAGTGTCGGTGCACTTTCATTAGCGGCTGTATGAACATTAATTGCGCCAAACGGTGTAGTGGCGGCGCAATCATATGAATAAAGTAAATTATCAAAGAACATGCATTCTGACGGATTATCACCTATAAAAACTCTGTTCCTTTCTGGCGTTAGCTTGGCCTCAATTCTGGTTTTCTTGAGGAAGCCGCCAGTTTCCGCTACTGAAAAGTAACCGCTGCTACCTTGAGTAACCTTTACCTCATATTTACCCTTTGAAACATATTTTTTTATTGTTTTATTTTTACTTTGGCTTTCGTTGGGTTTGCCGCTTGGCTGCCTAGTCAGGCTGTAACTTAGTTCACTATCATTAGCATTGGACACAACAATTTCTAAAGTACCGTGAGTATACAGCCACTGGAAAGTAGCCAATAATATTACTAACAAGACACCGACGATCAAGGCTTTTTTTAGTCTTATTCCCATGCTAGCTCCTTACCGCTTGCATGACTGCGTTAAAGTATTCATCATCCACATCCGTTTTAAATTCAGCACCAGGGCAGGAATTGTAGTCTTTGTGAGGATGTATGCCGATGACATCCCCGCAAGTTGTTTGACCTTCCAGAGGGATATTATATTTGGCTACTAAATATTTAACAGTTGCAACAACGGCTGCGAACTTTTGCGGATATTTTGTAATTCCATCCCTGTTAAAGTCGGCTGGCCCACCCTCAATCTCAATACCGATTGTAGTGTTATTACCACCGGTAGCATGCGATGTATAGTCAAGCAGATCATTAGTCATCTGGTAAACTTTGCCGTCAGCTGTAATGCCGATCTGTACAGACAAGCCCCGGCTCTTTAAGGTGCCTACTAAATTACTTATACCTTGTCCGCCAGAACTACCTCCCCACCAGTGTAAGGTGATGCCTTTGGGCGTGATTTTATCACCTGATGTTGTGAGAGGCGGCGACAACTTTATCATAGTAGAGTCAGTACATAAGCTGTCCCCAGAGTCGGTGGAACCAGAGCCATATTTGGTTAAAGCGCTCTTGGCGAATTTTACCCGTTCGTCCAGTGCTTTGACGCCGGCACCCTCAATCTTATCCTCAAAATACTTAACCGCTTCTACCACATCAGTAAGAGTTTTGTAATATGCTAAATCGAACTCTTTGGTGACCACTGGATTGTTACCCATATGCTCCCAAACCAGCTCAAGTTGGGTGGATAATTCGTAAATCGGTGTAGTAATTCCGGCTTTTTCCGCAAGTCCGATAATTTTTGAACCGGGGGTCCATTGAATAATGCCCCAGCCTTGAGTTTTTTCGGTAAGGCCAGAAGGATCTTTTGTCCGGCCGGCCGGTTGCTGAATGTTCTCCGGGTCGCCGCCCGATTCACGCATAATGTTGCCGAAAGCTCCGGCCGCTTGCTCTCGGGACAATCCTTTACTGATGAAAAAATTAAAGATTTTTTCGGCGTTTTCACTACCAATCAGGTTGATATCACCAACACAGTCGGACGTTGAAGGACTCGCGTCGAAATAGTAAATCCCTGAATCGAATATATTTTTCTGTTCTTGGGATAAGGCCTGTACGTGGCCAGCGATTGTTAAAGTAATAAAGCCGGCCAACAAACTAATGTGAAGTAATTTTTTCATCAGTATCCCACATGTATATGATTCATATGCCCGCCAACATAACAGCCGGTGTAACCTAGGTTCTTCCCATATTTTTCACAGTAAAACAGGCCTGTAACTTTGCCGTCATTCATTGACAGCGCATCAAGTTCAGCCGAATAACTACCTGCACCCTGATTGAGGGCTTGGTCTGGCGCTAACGCTGTACCAGCTAGACTATTGAGTAATTTCATAACTGCCAGAGTTTCTTGGTAGGCTGATGATGAATTAACAGGTTTGCCGTTTATACTCGAGATATCAACCGCAAAGCCAACGTTATGCCTGGATTTATCGGCGTTTGATTCATGGTCACTGCAAAGGGCATAAGTACCAATTGAATAACCGCTCTTAATTAAGGCCAGCATTAGTTGCAGGACTTTGACATCAATTGCTGTTGCCCGACAGTAACCAATACCAGCTAAGCTCTTGCCGGCTGCAGTGTACTCTAGGTCGGTGCAATCACCTTCATTTTCACAAGAGTATTTATCGTCCTTATAGGACAGAATTTGTTTGGCCAGTTCCTGGGCGCTGCCGGTTGGTATGGGTCCAATCGTTGTTGAGCCGCCGTTTTTAAAGTAGGCTTTTAGCTCGGCAATCACACTCAAAGTGGTCGGCACATCTTTAGCTACATGAGCGGCCGAGCCATAACCCTGGCACCAGTCGGTTTTCAACGCGGCCCGGGCCTGTTCAGTTAGACACGGCGCAATTTTGGGGTAGGAAAAAACAAAACCGGTAGCCGGGTCGCGCATCAAAAGCGAATGTTTCAACCGGCCGGTGGCGTTGGCGGCTTGGTTATATTCATTGGAACCTTGGTGATAACCGGCGTCAATAGCTACCCGGCCCATAATTTCTTGGTGACTTTGGCCGGGGTGGAGTTCTAAGGCTTTGTCAGCCACTGCTTTTTCGTCATTCTCGGCCGGCCTAACAGCAGCGATACCGGCCTGCCAGTTGGAGATACCATCACAATCATCCAAAAAAGCCTTGTATTCATTACCGGTTGGAGAACAGTTGTTATAACCAATTGGATTCTCGCTATAACCTTCTTTTGGCAAATCTAGCACGCTTTCCTTAAGACTCCACCAGGTAACTCTGGCCGCCATTTCGGCTTTGGCATCAGCATTGCCCGGCAGATTCGGCATGACGTTTTGAGCAATCCATTGAATCCAGCGTTGTGGATTAGGAGCAAGCTGTTGACCGCCAAGACTATCGATAGTTGTAGTTGCAGAACTGGTTGTTGTGGAAGGGTTCACTAATTCGTTGAAGCCGACGTTTTGGCAGGCCGTTGCATCATTGAGTTCATAACAGGCTTGGGCATCCATGATTCGAGAATCGGCTATGAACAAACGTATGCGATTCCACTCATCACTGCCGTCGTCACAGGTAGAGTGGGTGTATGATGAATCACCAGGATTGACGTCGTCTTTGGCAACCACGCTCCAATCACTCGTAGAGATCTCGACGCCAAAACAATTCTTAGCTCTGTCAATGTAACTATCATTATTTTTAAGTAATTGGGCCACTTGCTCCGCGTTATCGTAAGGATCCTGGTATCTCGGATCTTCAGCCAGACTTTGAGGTATGCCATAGCGAGGAAAACCCCAATTGTAAGGTTCTGTTTCAGCCTGGGCCGGGGGACTGAATATTTTAGTGAGCGAAGAGAAAGCGAGCCCGAAATTCAAAACCGAAGAGCGGATAGTCGCCATATTTAGATTTGTATTATCAATTAGCTTGCCTGCGGCTGAACGTCTGTCGTAAACGTCAAACACTTTGCTTAAAGGACTCTTCGAATCAAATTCCTGCTGCTCGGCAATTTTTAGCTGGCTGTCAAGCATGGCAGATTCTGTTTCGCTCAAAGGCGTGCCACCCGAGGCTCGGCTTGCTATATTAGCAGCTTCGCGGGCACTATAGGCCATTATGTTACCGCCTAGGGGTCCGCTCAAAACCTCTGGTATCACAGCCTTCTCTTCCAGCAATGGTGTTGCGACTTCGTGCAGAATAACGAATGCCGTGGCAGTGGCTGCTATAACAGCAGTCTGTTGCGCCGCAAATAGGCCCCAGCTACCGCCAAAGCTAATAGCTCCGAGTGCGAGCAGACCTAATCCGGTCGTGACTTGTAAAATCTGCCCCGTTTTACTGCATATGTTAACGCCTAGAATAGATATGTTAGTCTCATCTAGGATTTTATCGGCCGTCGTATTGCCGGAAAAAGCCGCGCCAATGCCTTTTGGTAAATCAGGCCCGGTTGGATTTGGTTCTCCCGCAGTAACCTGGAGAGCTTTAGCCTGCCAAATCGATTGACCGTTTTCATCAATCAGACTGTCAGCGACAGCGCCGGCTTCAGCAGAGGTAAACCCGCCTTGTCCCGACTGGATTTGTCCGCCTACCGCCATTTTGTCCACAATATTTACAACACCGGGCAGGACGAGCGCGCCGCGGTTGGCGGTTACTACATCATCAGCAATCGACCTGAACTCGCATATTAAAGATGATGCAAGCAATCCTGAACCAAGGACTGTGGTCGTAAACTTGCCTTTATTAGACTGAAGAAAGTTTTTTACTTTTGCCCGAGCTACGCCAGTTTTTTCGGCGATTGGTTTTTGTAGCTCTGCCTGACGTTGCTTTTCAAGATTTTTTCTTTCGATGGCCGAAATTCTTTTGCTGGCCTGCGCTTTCAAACGATTAGTCAACGGCGAGAATAATTTAGGTAAAGCAAAGGCATCTCTGGTAAATCTAATGTTCATATAGGTAGCTATCTTACCGTCGCCAAGCTTTGCAATTGAAGTTTTAAGTAACATATTCGAAAACTTCATGCCTTTTAAGCTGGCATCGTCAAGTTTTACTAGCAACCTTCCATCCGGGCCATCTCTGATGGCTGCCACGAAACTCCGATCACTGTTAATGGAGAAATCCCTGATAAAGGCGGCTTTTTGCTGGGCCCTTGTAAGACCTTTATAGTCCGGGTATTTAGCCGGATCAATAGTCATAGATTTTGGCACACCATAGGAATTTCTTTCAAAGGTGATACCAATCTCCCCAAGCTTTGAAATCGTCTTACGGTAAAAGATACTGCCAGTTTTGGTCAGACGGGTCTCGCCAATATCACCTGTTCGAGCAAAACGGAATAAACCTTTAGATCTGGTTACAGTTGTCTGTTCGTTGCCAAAGAAGTTTCTGCCCAAAATCTGTGAAAGATGAACTAGTTGTAAGGGGCCCTGAATTATTGAAAAGCCGAAAAATAATGCAATGATTGTTCCAACAATTCCGCCGCCGCCTAATAGCTTTTTCCGTCGAGTATTGAATAAGTTGCGCAGTTTAAATTTCCCGGAGTCAGCAGATTCCGCCGTGGGTTTATAGAAGCTGCGCTCGGCGGGCGGTATGGCCGATGAGTCCTTAGCTGCTTGGCTGCCAGCTAATTCCCTGCCTTTTAAGCCGCCGCGGTCGAGGGGTTCTTTATCGCGCCGCCGGCCCATCCCGAGCCGGTCGCGCCAGCTTTTGTCGCCGCCGGTTGGCGTGGTTTGAGCTTCTTCCTCTGGCTGATAAACACCTGGCTCATCGTAGATTGGCTCGGTCGGTTGAGTTTTATAGCTATTGTCCGGCTCCGGCTGGTTGTCTTCACCGTGCTCGTCAGACCCGTAATGCCCCGGGGTGTCTGAACCGTACTGGCCTCCCCAGTCTGTTTTATAGGGATCGCTACCAGCTGGTCGTTCGCGATTTTGGCGTAACCTCTCAACATCGTCTTGAATTGGCCGTTGTGGTGTGGCAGGCCGCCGTTTTGGTATAGGTAAATCCGAGTCGGAATTTTGATCCGGTCCAGCACTTGGCAGTCTTGGAGTAACAGCCATGGCCTAGCCTGCTAAGCTCCTGGAGCTGGCTGGGTTGGTGGCGATGGATTTAGATTGGCTGGATTAGTAACTGGCACGGCTGGTTGGGGCAGATTTTGGGTCGGCGGAGTAGCTGGGGCCACATCCTCCGGCACTTCGGCCTCTTCGCCAATGTCTTCGATGTCCTCATCGCCGTACTCGTCTTCGCCGCCCTCCTCGAGACCTAATTCGCCTTCGGCCGTTTCTTGGCCGCCAATGGTTGTAATCAACTGGGTTTCGGTGGGACTGGCGATGACTTGAATGTGGACGTGGTTTTGGCCGGCAAAGAACAGGCCTTGGCCAATTGGAAACTGGCTTAAGCGTTTGCGTTCCTCTTCAGTTAATTTGAACACATCCGCCAAAACGTCTACCGCACTGGGACTTTGCTTAAGCAAAAATTGCAGGCTGGCGTTGGCGACAATCGCCCGGCCCATGCGCGAGGCCATAAAGTCTTCCACGTCTTGAGTAATGGTGGTTAGCCCAAGATTATATTTGCGCGCCCGTTTAGCCAAACTGAACATAAAATTGGCGCTGTCATCAAAGCGCATTAACTGCCAGGCCTCATCAACAATCAGCAAACGCTTTTTCCTGTCAACTTTGGTACGGTTCCAGATGAAGTTAAGCACAATGTACATGGCGACTGGCCGTAGTTCGTCTTCCAGATCGCGGATATTAAAGACCACCATTGGGTTATTAATATTGACGTTGCTCTGTTGGCTAAAAATGCCGGCAAAAGTGCCGGAGGTGTATTTGCGCAGCCGTTGGGCCAGCTGCGGGCCGCTGCCGCCCATGTGCAGCAGGGTGTCATAAAGGTCATTGATAGTTGGCGGTGGCGAGCCGTGGGTTAATGGATCGTTAGTGATGCCCGCCTTGGCATAAGTTTCGATTAGAGCAGCATCCAAATCGGCTTCTTCAGTCGGACTCATAGCCGGCGCCATGGCTAAACCACCTCCGCTAGCAGCGGATTGCATTTGGGCTTGGGCCCCGCCCATCATCAACCGCAGCAGTCCATGTAAAGTTATTAAATTGGAGCGTAAAGCATTGTCGCCTTCGTCTTTATCAATCACTTGCGGTAAATCAAACGGATTGACGCGGCTATCGCTGGCTAAGCTTAAGCGAATGTAAGTGCCGCCGACCGCTTCGCACATTCGCTGGTACTCGTTCTCCGGATCAATCACAAAAATTTCGGTGCCAAACATCAATGAGCGTAAAGCCTCCAACTTGACCATAAAGCTTTTGCCGGCGCCGGATTTGGCAAAAATCACGCTGTTGCTGTTCTCGAGGCTGAATCGGTCAAAAATAACCAAACCGGAATTATGCATGTTGATGCCATACAAAATGCCATTGTCTTGGGTCAAATCGGCCGAAGTAAATGGGAAGCTGGTTGATAGAGCCGCGGTGTCCAGATTCCGATATATTTGTAGCTGGTCAATATACTGCGGAACGGTGCTATTTAAACCCTGCTCCTGCTGGGCAGTAGCCGGTTTGGAGTAAACCAACTGCTGGCCGAGCATTGATTCAACTTTGTGGCTGACAAATTCCAGCTCTTCCATCGAACTGGCGTAAATAGTAAAGTAAAAACCAAAGCGGAAGAAACGCTCCTCGCCAACCTGCAGTTTGTCGCGCATTTCTTCGGCGTCTTGAATGGTGGCCTCTTTGCCCGGGTCGCGGACCCGGCCCTTTTCTTGGTCAATTTGAATGCCGGCTTGCAGCTGGCTGACTTTTTTGCGCAAGTTGTTGAGCACGATTTGGCTATCCACCGGTTGAATAACCATAGATAGGTCAATCACCTCATCAAGGTTTATCATGCCCGACAGCCATCCGGTATAAACCTGGCGAGGATAACCATAAACGTAATAGGTACGGGCAAAGCGGGTGCCGATTCGAAAGTGGGTGCTATTGAATTCCAGCGAACTCGGCGCAATAAAGTCGCGCAGAGCGGTGATGCCTTTTTGGAAGGCGGTTGAGACCTCTTGAGCCTCCATTACTTGGGCCTGGACCGCCGGATCAACCTTGGGCTTTTTGCCAAAACCAAGCATCAGATTTTTCCTCCGGAAAAATCAGCAAATAGCAAATAGCAAATAGCAAATAGCCTAATTCCTAATTCCTGATTGCTAATTTCTGGTCGGCTCATGCAGTGCCTCCGGCTTGCGGCTGAGCCGCTTGGCCTTGGCCTTTTCTTATCATCGGCACGTTTAAGTCCTTGCTGTCACCAAGCCTTTGGTTAACAGCGGTGTCCGGGTTATAGGCTTCGTAAAAAAGCTCAATCAGCTCTTGAGTATCCAGTGGCACGCTTTGAACGCCGCACTGATTTAAGCCCTGCATGACGGCATTAACCCGGTTGCGTAGCTCGGTCCTGGCTTTTTCCAATGCGTTTTCATCAATCACCACGTGCGGCACGGTTTTGGCCGGCCTGAACAGCCCCATTAGGCCAGTAAAGAAGCCGGCACTGGTTTTTAGCGCCCGCCGGATGTCGGCGTTGGCGTCAGGATAACCAATCACAACGTAGAATTTTTTATCCATGATGTTGGTTTGGGCAGAAATCTCATCCAAAAAACCAATATAGTCATCCATCAGTACGCCAAGCAGCATGGACTCCTGCTGGGCTCGCAGTTTTTGCAATTTATCAAGGTATGGCGCGAGGTCTATTTTCTGGCTGCGTATAAAAATTTGAATCGGAAAATAAAGCGAATTTAAGAATCCTTGATAACTATACTCAACGGCCTCCTTCTCGGACGGACTCATTAAATCAAAGTTAATTGATTGACACATCACCACGGCGCGGAAGGTGCCGTCATTCATAATGACTAGACCGTCGCGGATCTCGCTGATGTGCAGGCTGTTTTGAGTACTGTTGGGATTAATCGGTTCAGTCGGCGGCGGTGTGGTTGGCGGCGGTAGGACTGTCGCGGCACTGCCAGCCGGCGGTTCGACTGGCGGGGCTGCGGCTACTGCTTCTGGCGAAGGTGCCGCTATGGACGTTTGACTGGGTCCGGCCGGCCCCGGCGAGACAATATTCGGCTGGTTTGGATTCACAGGCGACCTCCGGTCCAACTAGGAACTAGGACATTTGCTAATTCCTGTTTTCTAATTTCTATTTGCTTAGATTTCATTTTTTCCCTTGTCCGCAAAAATTTCTTTGAAATTTCGGCAGGCCAGTAGCTCTAAGCGTGGAGCGAGATCAGCACCTCGTTCGGACCAAGTTGCTGAATACTCGTTCGGTTAGCTAATTTAGCAACCGTCGCCACGCTAAAAGCACTACCGCTTTGGGCTAGCTCCAGTTTATCAGCTCTGTTTTTATCTGTCATCTGGGATTGGCCTACCTGCCCCGTTGCAAAACTTGGGCGAAGCAGTCGGTAATCGGATTGCGGAGCCCCAAGTTTTTGCTGCGGGGTCACCTCTTGTGCCGGAGGCCTCGCGCCCCGCTCTTTTTGAGAAGGGGCGGGGTTGGCAACTATCTGTTTAGCTTGAGTTAGTTCATTGGCAACGCTCAACTTTCGAGCGGCGTCGGCTTCCTCCATCAGAGCTACAAAGTTCTGGGCGGTCGGATTGTTTTTTTCATCCAAGATGTCATCGGCCGGATCAATATCTACCGTTTCGGCAACTGATGAAGTGGTGGTCGGAGCAATTAACCTGTCCGTATCCTCCCGAACTAGCGGTAACGACAGGTTTTTGATGGCCCAGCCGCGGCTGTCCAAAGTAATGGCCAAAGTTTGCAAACGGCTTTTTACCTCGGTTTCGCTTAGGCCTTTAGTGTGTGGTTGCTCTATTTTGGGCGGGGCGGTAATGGTTACCAATTTACTGATGCCGGTTTGATCCCATAAGCGTCGGCGCGGTTTAAACATAAACTTAATTCGGGCCAGCAGCCAGACTTCGGTTGGCTGCTGCCGGCCGAGTGGCGAAGCCAACACGCCAAACAAGACCATCAGCGGCAAAAACAGCAGAATAAACAGCCATTTAATCGTCCCACCAGTTATTAGTAACTTAAAATTAATAAAGGCCAACAGCCCAGCCGCCACCGCATAAATAAAGCCTTTGAGCGTCAGCGGCCCGACTAGCTTGTCCTCGGCCTCCACATCCTGCAAAACTTTATATACTGCCATCTGCTTTAAAGTATCTGGTAATTAAGTTTTGATTGCAATCTAGTCATTAGCGTCTTGGATTATTACCTTGATTTCTGACAATCCGGCGGGCAATTTCCCCTGTATCCACTTTTTTACCTTGGGCTTCTGAGGCTTGGGCAAAAGGCTCCAGAGCTTTTTTAATGCCATAGATCAAATTGGCATCGGCTTGATCTTGCCACAATTTTCTAGTTGCTTCCGACCCCGGCCGGTCACTGGATTGTCCTTGGTCGTGTGGTATTTTCATCTCATTCTGCGGGGTGGCTTTGACAGGCGCCGCCCGTGGTGTAATTACGCCGGGCTCCTTGATAACTTGGATGACTTTAGTGAAATTCTGCGGCGGTAGTATAGGAGCGGGAGCTATGTTGACGGGTGCCGCTGCTGGCATCGGCAGCGGCATTGGCGCCGGGGCCGGTGCTGTCGCTCTGACAGCAGCTAAGGCGGCGGATGCAGCTGAATGGTCTATCCTAATTTCGGTCGGCTCAGCTGGTGCCGGGGCCGGCTCTGCTGGGGCCGCCGCTTCGCCAACAATGCCTTCTTCCATCAGAAGTCTCCGCTCCGCCGGAATAAACCCAGCATTGGAAAGAGTTTCAGCCTTTCGTCGCAATTGTTCTCGAGTATAGTTGCCGACCCTCGCGGCAGTACCGTCACGGCCAACTTCACCGCTACCAATCTCGTGAGCTCGCTGTACCGCAGTTTGCTGGACTCGATTTAGAAGCGGGCGGCCTGGTGTCATAGAGTTCAGAACTTGTTGCGCCATTTGCCACCGTGGTGTTTCTCGAGTTGGCGTAGGAGCTGGAGGCGCTATCGGGGCGGTCGGTATCTCGGCGAGGGCCCTCGCCTTTAATTCCTCATTCCTTACCGTGATTTCTGATAACGGAATGTTTCCTGTCTGTATTCTCCGAATCATTGATTGAGCTTCATTGCTTATCGCTTCTTGTTGGGGTGTGGCGTACACATATCTTTGTAGATCAGGATGTTCGGCTATCAAGTCCGGTGGTAAATCCGGAACTTGCCATTCAGGGTGTGCGGCCAGGTCCTGCTGTTCCCTTAGCGCGCCATCACGATCAATCGCTTGATCGTAAACAAAGCGGGCACCCTCAGCCGTCATCTGCGGATAATAGTGCCGGAATGTCGGTAAGAGTTCCAGAATTTTAATGTCCCTATCGTAGTTAGGCCGCCCGTTGCTGGTCGGTATGCCCAGATCATAACCCTTTTTTAAAATCTTACGAATATTGTTAACAGCCTGGCCCTTGAATTGCTCGTGGCCGGGTTTTTTTATGTCTTCCCACATTGCGGCGATATGCCTGGTCGTAGGAACAGCCTGCCCTAGCCATTTCTGGAAATTATCTCTGGTGCTTGGTGTCTGGGAAAGATTCGTCATTATCTGTGTAAGTGTGGGATCTTGACGTTCAATGATACCCTCGGTCATTGTCGTAAAGTCGGACAAACCAGGTAGTAATGTATCTCCGCCGAGATTGTCTTTTTCCTGGTAACCCCATTGCAATTTGTCGAGAGCCCTCCCATCATCAGCGGCTTTCTGATCCAAAGTTGATTCATTTTGGTTGGCCCAGCGGCCGTAACTACTGTGGTCGGTGCCAGCGTAGCGGTGCATATCAGTGGCGTTATAGAAGAGGCCGGTGCTTACCATTTTATCGATATCGCCGGGATCGATGCCTTTCTGCTTAAAGTACGCGGCTTCCTTGGATCTAGGATTTGCCACAGCCACCCGAGCCTTGGCTACTACTTCATCAAAGTCATTTTCCATAAGCTGCCAGCCTTCATTTTCCTGCAGTCTGGCCATGACGTTCGGCATATTCTCGTAATACATATTGGCCATGGCTTGCTGAACCTCAGGCAAAGAAGTCGCCTTTAATTGCGTCGGTAATAGCTGGGCCATGCGGACGTAAGCCAGCCCGCCTTCATCTTTACCGCCAGTAACATCGTCATTGTAATAAGCGCCGTTCGGGTCAGTATCCTGAATGAATTTAAGGTCTTCTTTCATGCGTTTTATCTCAGCTTTATCGAATGGCTTATGTTCGCCCGCCCTTAAGTTCATAAGGTAATTAAGCTGTTTAAACCTAGACACCTCCGCCGGGTCAGTTAGTTGGCCGTTTCGGTGCTTATTGGCAAGACCTGCCAGTTCAGTGTGCAGATCCCCATCTTTCTTAGAAAGATCATTGGCATTGTAGGGGGTGCCGCTAAGGCCCTCGGCTCTTTCGAAGGCTTTCAGATCCTTCCACATCTTGTTGTTAACATCAAGCGGGATCAAATTGTTCGAATGAATACCAAATTCAGGATGGGTTTGAAACCATTGGGCGGCTCTATCAGCCCGGCGCGTGTCACCACTAAATAAATCCCGTCTTGCCGCGGCAAAAGCGGCCGACCAGCCGGGTCTCTTTGTTTTGTCTCTCGAGAAAGCCTTGAATAGCATCTCGCCGTTGGCACCACGCTGAACTGTCCATCCCGCCATTTGACCTGGTTTGCGGGCTGTTTCAGCCTTCCGCTTAGCCAGCTCTTCGTTAGCGGCATCGACAGAGTCCTTATATTCTTTACCAAGCCGGGCGGCTTTCCGCCGGTTGATCTGGCTCTGAAAAAGCATGCCCGAGCCCAGCATGTTTCGTTGAGTCTCATTGAAAGGCAGGCGTCTACCCAAGCCGTTTTTATCCATGAAGGCTCTGCGAACGCCAGGAACTTTACTAATCCCCCTGCCAAATAGGCTGTATGTATTGAAACGAGCGCCCTTTTGCTCAGAATCGGTATATTTACGGGCACGGTTGCCACGCGCATCAGCCAAGTGATCTTTAGCAAGGCCAAAGCCCCACTGTTTGCCCATATTGACTAATTTGTTTTGGTTTATGCCCTGATTAATGGCACCAAGTAGTTGGCCACCCCATTTGAAGGTTTTTGGTAAAAAGAAGTATGGTCCAAAGAAAGCCACTAAGACGATGAGGTATTCAATTAGGCTGGGAGCGCCAAAACCGCCGGCCAGCCAAGCGGCAATCCGACCCGTATAAATTAAGGCAATTACCAATGGGAAAAACAGCAGCAGCTTGGCGAAATTATCGGCGTATTTTTTCCAATAACCCTGCATGGTTTGACCAGGCGTCGCCCAGAGTAGTAATGCCAAAGGTGCAAAAATAACCGCCATAACAATCAGAATGTTTCTAAAAACCAAAGTGGCTAAGGCAATAAGTAGAGCGCTACCGACAGCCACTGCAATGAAAATAAGAGCTGGCAGAATAAAATCTTTAAATGCAATTATCAGAAGTAAAAATACACCGAACACGGCAGCGCCACCGGTTATCGCTGGGTAAGCGCCATTCAGGTGATGCATGATGCTTGGCAGATCCATATTACCTCCGCCGCCAAACGGCGCCAGCATTATCTGCTTCAGTCCCTCACCCAAATCATTAGCAATTCCAATCATCCATTTCCCAATCACCCAAGAGAATTGCATAGCAATCACCGCAATCACCAGTCGCGGCAGCATTTTCTTAACGGTGTAAGCGTCAAAGAATTGCCCACCCACGGCTTGGGATATGACCATTACTAACATTAGGATTACGACAAGTCCGGCAACGATGTTTTTGATAATTGTCCAAGCTTTATTGACTTGGCCGTCGTTAGGCAGAAGTTGTCCGACTCTAAAATGTAATTGACCTTCAACAAAATTATTCATCTGGTCGGTGAATTTACTAATAGCGTTAATTATCGGACACAAAATCCACTCCAGAGTTGTATTGCTATTGGCCGCACAGGCCGAAGGATCCCCACTGCCGCCCTCGGCCAGCAACTGGGCCAATGTTTTGTCGTCCGCACCTGCCAACTGCCCCTGGTCTGTACTACCAACATTAGTTTCAGGACTATTACTATAAAAAGTTATATTAGTTTCTGGAAGAAATTTCTGTGCGGCTCCTTCACTGCAGTCTTTATCTGTGTCACCGCTATAGCTAAGCGTTATAGTTGCCGGCCAACCTGTGGAGGTGCCATTGGCTAATGACTGAGAATTGCCAGTATGGTTGATACCCTCTTTCGAATTCTTAACCCCCGATATTTTTGGGTCCATGTTGCAAATAAGACCATCGCCGTAGTACTTTAGATTATGAGTATCGTCGGTGGGGTCTCTATCGACAAAAAGATAAGTTTCGCCACCAATTACAGCCGAAACCGTTTCGGGCTCGCCGTCAACCACTGACTCGACCGTATATGTGGCTGCAGGTTCCAGAAAACCATCATTGTCAACAGAGACAGCCAAAGATTTTTGCGGGAAGATCAGCCAGAATAAAGCTGCAAACAGGAGTACAAATAGTCCGGCAGCTATTTTTTTAAGGTTTTTCATTTTAGTGAATTTTCGTTTATGACTATATCATATTTACAAGGTAATCAACAGATAAAAGCAATAATTAGCAGATAGCAATTAGCAGATAGCACAATAAACATAAGAAATTAACATCTTTCTTTAACCAGCGTAGACTGCCACTATGGCTGTTCAGTCGTTTAAAGAACTGCTAATTTGGCAAAAAGCCCGAGAGCTAAATCTTGATATCTATGATTCGTTTTCTGCCTGCGCTGATTATGCCTTTAAGGATCAAATTCAGCGGGCAAGTCTTTCTATAATGAATAATATTGCAGAAGGTTACGGCCGACGGAGCGATAAAGCATTTTTACATTTCCTTATAATTGCCCGCGGCTCTACGGCGGAAGTTGAGTCGATGTTAATGACGGCGGTAGACCTCAAATATATTAGCTTGAGTACTCATGATAGGTTGATCGGCAAGTTAGAAGAGATAGCAAAGATGCTCAGTGGCTTCATCAAGCGAGTCCGAATTAATAGCCGAAAAATAAACTCCTTAAACTAGTTGCTGTTTGCTACTAGCTTGCTAAAGCGCTATTTTCTGGTTAAGCTGTTATCAGGTTCAAAAATGTCTCAAAAAATAAAAACACTCCTGTTGCTGCCGTTTTTAATTCTCAGCCTAAACGCCGTTCTGGCGCCGGAGCCTGTTTCGGCGGTCTCTCCAGCTTGTCAGATATTTGTTAATGATAAGTCCCCAAAGGAATCACAACGGAAAATAGATCAATGCGAGGCAGAAACACCCAAGGAATGCTTGGGTATAGACCGCTCTTCAAAACCTGGCCAAGAAAATTTCAAAAAATGCCTAATTAACGCCAAAGTCGATCTCAATGATAACCCAATCGTCAAAGACATAGACACCATAGTTAAATTCTTGAGCGGGCTGGTGGCCGTGGTTATCACTGGTGTGCTGATTCTCGGCGGCATTCAATATTCCATGGCTGGTGATAAAGCCGAGGCCGTTGCCGCCGCCAAAAAGCGCATCGTCAACGCCCTGATTGCCTTAATTGTTTTTCTTTTGATTTTCTCATTCCTGCAATGGATAATTCCCGGCGGTATATTTAGTAGTGCAAAGACAACACCATGATGTATAGCGCGCTTTATTTATATATTGATAAGATTTTGTTCTTCGCCGCTACTATACCTGCTGGCAAACCCGGCGGAGCTTGTACGGCAGACCAACTTACCAAGCTTAATGAGAACACCTTCATCTTCCTACCGCATTGGTGGCAGTATATGAACACTTTCAAAGTTGACGCCCTTAATCAATGCGTGCCATATGTGACATTTCCTACCAGCATTTTCCCAGTCGGATTAGCCGTACTTGATATGCTGCTTAGAATTGCCGGCTTTGCCGCGGTCATCATGATTATGGCAGCCGGCGTCCAGTACATTGCCGCCCAAGGCAACCCGGAAAAAGCCGCTTCTGCCCGTAAGACTATATATAATGCCCTGATTGGTCTTGGCATCGCCTTCACCGCCACCTTGTTTGTAACATTCATCGGTAGGAGTTTAGCTCGATGATGAGTAATATTTTCTTGGCACTGCAAGGACTTGTCGATTCAGCCCCGTTACCAAAGACCTGCACGACGGAAGATGTAAAAAACGCAGCCGTTACTGGCTGTAAGTCAACCACTCTTCAAACCGGCCTCAACATTGCCTTTGCCATCATAGGCGCCTTTGCCGTAGTCTGGATAGTTTTATCCGGCATGCGTTTGGTTTTTGCCCGCGACAATCCGGAAAATATTACCAAAAACCGCAACGCTGTAATTTACGCCGTCATCGGCTTGGTTATTGTGGCTTCGGCGGCTTTTATCGTTAACATAATAATCGGCGGCTTGGGCAAATGACCTCTTGGCTATCACAATTAAAAAAAATGTTACACCCGCTATTTTCAAGGACGGTCCTTGTAAGACATCTGTTAAAAACCCCTTTTTTACAAGGACCGTACTTGAAACAGATTAAAAAACAGCTAGTTCTTTTTGGCCTTTGTCTATTAACTATAATTTCATTATTTATGTTTGCACCAAAAACCAATGCCCAGGCAAATCTGTTCGAGCAAGCTTGCGATCCCAGGAACCTCGCGGCTCAAAACAGCCCGGCCTGCCAGCAGGTTGAAGAACAGAAGACTTCCGACCAGAATCCGATTGCCGGCCCCAAAGGTATACTCCAGCAAGTTGCCAACGTTTTTGCCCTGGTAGCGGCAGTTGGCGGCACCATTCTGATTGTCTATGGCGGCTATGTCTTTGTCACGGCCGGTGGCAGTATTGGCGGCCAACGGGCAACCGATAGCCCGACCCGAGCCCGCCAAGCCCGCACTATTATCACTAGTGCCTTAACCGGCATGATTATCGTGGCCTTTGCCTGGCTAATCGTGACCTTTGTTAACACAAGAATAATAGGTTAATCTATGGCTATGAAGTCACTTATTTTACGAATATTTTTGGCTGCTGTTTTTGTCTTTTCATTCCTGTTGTTAATACCTAGCCAAAGTTCGGCGCAAATTGACTGTAAGGCAGGTAACTTGACTCCTCAAGAAGCGCTGCAATGCGGTGCTTCTGGCGCAGCCGGTCAAGATGTAACAGGCCAGAAAGTCAGTGATATTTCCGCCGAATCCGCCGGTAAATTAAGCAGCACCATAAAAAAAATACTTAATGTTTTGTCGGCCGTCGTTGGCATCATCGCCATCATCATGATTATCATTGGCGGCTTCCGCTACGTAGCTAGTGCTGGTAAACAGGAAAACATAACAGCCGCCAAAAACACCATCCTCTATGCCATTATCGGATTAATTGTCGTAGCTCTCGCCCAAGCCATCGTCCACTTTGTACTGCGTGAAGCCACAGAAGTCACCCAATCAAGTTCAACCCCAACCTGTGTTAACGGCCGCTTGGATAGTGGACCCGATCAGGGGAAGCCATGCTAATCATTGCCAAACCTGGCATGGTTGTGATATAAACTGCTTATAGTTAAATAATTCTAAAAAGAATTAAAGGAATATCAAATGATTCAAAAAATAAAAAAGAAACTAATTATCCTAGCGTCAGTACTAACGCTAGGAGCACCTGTTGCTATGGCTGTTCCAGCCTATGCCCAAACCGTCGAGGAAGGCATACAGAAAAACCTAATTTGTGGATCGAATGCTGCTTTAAGGGATGATCCCAAAACATCGGTAAATGAATGCGAGATTCCGGCAAGATCAGATGAGGGCTTAAGCGCCAAGATAAAGAGTGTTATCAACATCCTATCGGCAGTAATCGCCGTCGTGGCTGTCATCATGATAATCTACGGTGGCCTGCGCTACGTAGCTAGCGGCGGCAAACAAGAGAGTATCACAGCCGCCAAAAACACCATCCTCTATGCCATCATCGGTTTGATCATTGTGGCACTGGCCCAAGCCATCGTCCAGTTTGTCCTAAAGGGTGCTACTTAGACCATCCTAGAATCCCAAACACCCATGCCCTATAATTCAGAGCATGGGTGTTTTAAGTCGGACGTTATTCATTGTTGCTAGTTTTTTGGCTTTGACTGTCTTTAGCTTTTCCGCTTTGAATCCCAAAACTTTCGCTCAGGACATCTCCAATAAAACTCCCGATCAAGTAATTCAAGAAGGCTTATGCGCCGGCGCTAATCTTCAGCTAAGCGATGGCAACTGCGCTACATCTACCGATACAGGCGTCGAGAAATTCAACAAGGTTATCCGTAGCGTTATCAACACTTTGTCGTTAATCGTCGGTATTGTAGCCGTCATCATGATTATCATTGGCGGCCTGCGTTACATCACCAGCGGCGGCAGCGATACCTCCGTTACTAGTGCCAAAAACACCATACTTTATGCCATCATCGGTCTAATAATTGTCGCCCTGGCCCAAATCATGGTCCGCTTCGTCCTCAGACAAATCACCGGTTAGCTCCTATTTACAAGGACCGTCCTTGCAGGACATCTGTTAATAACCCCTTGTTTACAAGGACGGTCCTTGAAGCAACAATGGACTAAACTATATATCCGCGCTATTTGCTAATTCGTGCTTTATACCATCGAGCTCCCGTTTATAGGATAAATAGTCTGAGACAAAATTTTCGTACTCGTCACTTTCAAATAAATCTAGAATCATTTTGGGTCTAACCCAATCGGACTGCTTTTTACCCAAGTAGTATGGCAAACTTGAAAATTCCCAAGTCCGATAATTCTCCGGGTTTAAATGAATGTACCTTGATATATGTTGCAAGTACTCATCTTTACTTATACGGCTGGCTTTGAAGCGCTCTTGGAAAAGCGGACCAACACGCTTATATTTTTTATTAAAATAAGTCGAATAAGAAGTTCCAACACCACGTAACAAATGGGTCATAGCAGTGGGATCCCGCTGATAAATTAACAGGTGAAAATGATTAGGTACTAAACAAAAAGCCAATAGTTCTAGATGACCATACAACCAGCCGTATTCTCGTCCCTGCTTGTCTTTGGTTGGCTTGCTGTCTAAATAACGCTTGAGTAGGTTAAGGAAGACTGCATAATCTTGGTCATCGATAAAGATGCGCCGTTTGTTAACGCCACGGTTATAAATATGGTAGTAGCTATCAGGGACATATTCTTTTACTCTGTTCCGGCTTGGCATTGACACTCCATTTCAAGGACGGTCCTTGTAAACAGCAGTATTTTAGCAGTCGGATAGCTAAAGATTAATTGCTAATGGTAACAATCAGTCGCTTCAGAGAACTTGGATTTTCTTGACTGTGTCTTGTTTGACCTTGGCAAATGATATCGTCAGTACGCCGTCTTTTAGCACGGCTTCAATCTCGTCTTCTTTAACAGGCACCGGCAGAACAATGCTGCGGCTGAATTCGCCCCAATAACATTCCTGCAAGAAGTAGTTCTCAACATCATCTTCAGAACCAGAGCTAAGTGTGCCTTTGATAGTCAGCGTGTTATCGGAAATACTAACGTCCAAATCATTTTTGTTGACGCCGGCGACGCGGCCTTTGACAACTAGTTTTTCCTTGGTTTCGTAAACATCAACAGCTAATTGGCCGGCAACTGGCTCTTCGTCCCAATTCTCATCTTCGGCGGCTGCCGGCTCGGCATTCTCATCAGCAGTTGCGGCTTCGTCTTCACTCAAAAAAGCTGCAGTTATGTCGTCGCCCATCAATAAATCATCTTGCGGTTGGCTAGCCTTAGCCATAGGTATTCCCTCCAAAATTATCAATTTTAGTTAATTTGCCTTTTTGTGTTAATCAAAGTATAACCGCTTAACCCAGCGATATGCAACATGTTACACTGCACAATAATTACAACAAGCTATGTTAAGCGTAGCCATTTTACATTTCTCATTTTCCAATTCACAATTATTTACCAAATGAGTATTTATCAGACAAAGCTCCGACAGCTTGAGCAAAGAATGATTGATTTTAGTGTTGAAGTGATTAGATCCTTCGATAAATATAGCAATTCGCCAACGCTTTGGACATCAGTCGAGCAACTATTAAAATCGGTAACCAGTATCGGTGCAAATTACACTGAAGCAAATAATGCGAGTTCGAAAATTGATTTTCGAAATAAGATTTTCATTGCCAAAAAAGAAGCCGCCGAAACGAGATACTGGCTTGAGATTTTAGATAAGAGCTTACCTAACGAAAATTTCGCTCATTTGCAACAGGAAGCCCTAGAACTTAATTTAATCTTGCAGAAAATTATCTCGACAATGAAAAATAGCAACTAGTCTAGTTAATTGGCTAATGGATAATTAATTCGGTAAATGGAAACTGGTAAATGGTAAATCTGCTGGAAGCAGTTATCGGGTGGGTTGCGCCGCCGCAATGTATTAGTTGCGGCGTTGAAGGAACGGCGCTTTGTGCCGCCTGCTCTACGGCCGAGATTATTCCCTACGGCGAGCGTTGCTGGTCCTGCGGCGCAGCCAGCCAACTCGGCCGGACCTGCCCGTCTTGCCGAAAAAGTGCGCCGCGCTATGTTTGGATAAGTACTAGCTACGAAGATACGGCCAAAAAGTTAATCAATGTTTACAAATTCTCCGGCCGGCGGGTAGCCGGTAGCAGCTTGGCGCAAGTTATGAGCCAAACACTAGGTGACTTTCTAACTCAAGCCGAACTTACCAAACTTAATTACTTAATCATTCCAATCCCAACAGCTACTAGCCGCCAGCGCCAGCGCGGCTTTGATCACGGCAAACTACTGGCAAAATTTTTGAGTCGCCAAACCGGACTTAAGACGATTGATGCTCTTGGCCGGCTTGGCCAAACCCGCCAGCTTGGCGCCCGCCGCGACGTCCGACTTAAGCAAGCCGAAGGTAAATACTACGTGCGTCTACCTTATTTAATAAAAGGCCGAAATATTTTATTGGTTGATGATGTGGTGACAACCGGTGCCACGCTCCGCGGCGCCACTAAAACCCTGCGCCAAGCCGGCACTCGCAGGGTCGACGCCCTAATCTTCGCCAAACGCCTTTGAATCTGTTTAATTAAGAGTTTCTTTAAGCATTGTTCGCAAGCTTGTTTTACCTTTTGTGGTTTTGAAATACTTTTCTCTTCTCAAGGCATCGTATTTATTTATGTAGCACTCATAGAAAATAAGCTGTGCTGGCAATCTGGATTTTGTTGAAGGAATTTGTCCCAAATTATGACTTGTGACTCTGGATTTTAGGTCATTGGTAAATCCGATGTAAAACTGATCGTCAGCACACAGCAAAACGTATACATAAAACATAATAATGAATTGGCGGAGCCCCGAACCGAATGATTCAGGGCGGAGCCATGTACCGTCCGGTACATGGCGGAGAGGGAGAGATTCGAACTCTCGCGAGGACTTGCGTCCCCCTAACGATTTAGCAAACCGTCCCCTTCAGCCTCTTGGGTACCTCTCCGCGTTAACTAATTACTTTACAGTTTGGGAGCGTCCATAACAAGCTCACTGTTACCGATATCAATCATTCCTGTTTTCTGTTTTTCATATTGAAGGTCTTTAAGCTCTATTTTATGTATGTTTTGTGGCCGAACAGACCTTCTGGAATCCAAACACTCCTTGATTAAATATTCTCCGCCATCAGCCTTGAGAATATATAACCAATCATACGCATTTGCTTTTGTTTTCTTAATTACATAGCCAGCAGAGTTTGAATGAATTCTTCTGAGCTCTACGTCTCTCTCGCTCGAAAATCTTACTTGAACTCGCTGAATTTTATCTGACGTATCAACAAGCAAATCATAGGCTGCAGATTCGGTTAAAGGTAGGGCTACTTCGTAACCAAGCTTTGTGAATGTTGCTACAGCTTGCGCTACTGCAATATCACCTTTACGCTGGGTAGCTCGCATAACCTTATTGTCTCACAGGTTTGGGCAACCGGTCAACAGATGTAATTATGCTATACTCTCTCCGGAGAGATGCTCGAGTGGTTGAAGAGGACAGTCTTGAAAACTGTTGTGCCGGCAACGGTACCGTGGGTTCGAATCCCACTCTCTCCGCCATGGTTTTTGAAGGCTTGATAAATTACAATAAACATAAACATGAACGAAGAAAACACCTCCTGGCAGTATAAGCCGGACGGGCAAAAAACCGTACCAGAACCAAGGCTCGATGGCCGACCGCCAGCCAAATCCCCAAGTCAGAGGAGCGCTCCTAATAGCATCGAGTGGACGGCTTCCGAATATATCGAACACGCCCGCGGCAGCAGTTGGTACATTGTCTTAACTATCGGTACAGTCGGTTTGGCGGCGTTGGTTTATATCCTAACCAAAGACTTTTTTGCCGGTGCTATTACGCTCATTCTAGGCATTATCATCGGTATCTTCACCATGCATAAGCCAAAAGAAATGACCTACCGGCTTTCATCAGACGGTTTTACGGCTGGCGACAAACAATATACTTTCAGTCAATTCAAATCGTTTGCCGTTATTCGCGAGGCCGGTCTATATAGTCTAAATTTGGTGCCAATCAAAAAATTTATGCCAATAATCTCGGCCTATTTTGCCGCCAAAGATGAAGAAAAAATTGTCAACCTGCTGGGCCAGTACCTGGCTTATGAGGAACGCGGTCTAGACACTATCGAACGATTAACGCGCCGCCTGCGCTTCTAACTTTTTAACTTTACCTCTTCGCCGAACCCATCACACTTTTATGCTATAGCATAGTTTTGTTAATAGTCTTAACGGATTTGTGCGATAGCATATTTTTGTTTTGGTTATGGTTGAAAAGTTTCTAATTTCAGACTGGTACACCCGAGAGGATTCGAACCTCTGACCTCCGGCTCCGCAAGCCGACGTTCTATCCAGCTGAACTACGGGTGCTTAACAGGGGTAATTTTAGCACTCTATGACTTTTAATGCCACCGCCGCCTGTGCTTTTGCTATTATGGATGAGTTAACAATTAAGTCTTCGTGGGTGGCGTGTAATTCGCCAATCGGACGTAAAAATCGTCGACTCTGCTCAAAAGTAGGGGTGACCATGTGGAAATCATGGATCGGCCGTATAGTCGGAACCCCGCCCATTTTACAGGTGCTCTCGTAATCTGATTGCAGACTACTAACGCCCTGAAAATAAGCGGGGTGTCTCTATCGAGACAGAAAGGAGAACTCTTTTGAAACACGTTATTAAATTTGCGCCGCTTTTGGTTATTGCGGCGGCACTGCTTTGGAGCTTGGATGGGCTGCTGCGGCGGCATCTTTACGAACTACCTGCTTCAGTCATCGTCTTTTGGGAGCACGTTTTTGGTTTCGTGCTTCTCTTACCACTCATAATCGCTACCTTTAAAGCTTTCAAAAAATTCACTAAAAGGCAATGGCTGTCAGTCGGGCTAGTCTCGTTTCTATCCGGCGCCGTCGGCACCATCGCTTACACGGCTGCGCTCGGCCGGGTCAATTACATTTCGTTTTCGGTGGTTGTGCTGCTTCAACAATTGAATCCGATCTTTGCTATTGCCGCCGCGGCCGCACTGCTGCGCGAACGTTTGAGCAAAAGATTCATCATTTTGAGTATTGTCGCGCTGGCCGCCGCTTACGTGGTGACTTTTCCTAATTTTACGGTTAACTTTGCAACCGGAACGGGCACGGCCGTGGCCGCCCTCTTGGCCCTCGGCGCGGCGGCCAGTTGGGGTATTTCCACGGCTTTTTCAAGATATGCGCTAAAAGATACATCGCCAATCCACGTTACCGCCGCTCGCTTTGGCTTGACGCCGCTGTTTGCCCTAGGCTTTGTCCTACTTTCCGGCAGCAGCAGCTCGCTCGGTGCGTTAACTGCCAGCCAATGGAAATATATCGCCGCCATTACTTTCTCTACCGGCTTAGTTGCTTTGGCGATTTACTATTATGGCTTAAAGTTCGTGCTGGCTTCGCGGGCCGCCATATTGGAATTGGCCTGGCCTTTAAGCGCCGTCTTTGTTGGTTATTTCTGGTTGAGCGAACGCCTGACGACTACGCAGCTAGTCGGCTCGGCCGTGCTGCTGGGCGCCATTTGGTTGATTGCACGCGATAAAAAGACCGTTGCCGAAGCTAAAGCTGGATCAGTCGCGAAGTAGCCAGTGCCGCCCGCGTGGCTTCAATTTCGTCTTCAAAAAAACCGTCCACCGCATTGTCCACACTGCCGCGCAGAACAAACTTCTTAAGCTCGTTGAACATCGCTTGGGCCACTCAGCTCTTCAAAATCAAAAAATTCGAGATCTGCTTTTTGTCCCATTTTTCTCGGAAAGACCGAAACATGATCTGGTATGACTTCGTATTCTGCTCGGTCCTCGATGTCGATTACTTGCCCGCCCACAATCTCGGCGAAGACAATGTCAACAATCCTTTGCCTTCTGGCCCTATCGGCCGCGATTTTTCTCTGCCTTCTCGCTGAAGGTCGCCGGTGCCGAACTTCTTCTTGGCCTAGGCCTTCAAGAGCAAGCTCCTCGGGTCGGATGATTCCAGCCACGACTTCTTCGGTCGCAATATTAAATCGACCCAGTGGCACACCACCTTCTCCAAGGAAGCCCTCCGGCTCCACGTCATACCAGACCTGGTCGATTCGAAGTCTGAAGTCATATAACCTCGCATCTTCTGAGCTTCCAATGGCTTCAGTACTTGGTATATATGGCAATCTGTCTTTTAAATCAACTGGCATTATTTTACCTCTGTCAGATAAATTATTCTATAACCAAATTTTATATTAGTCAATTTAGGTAATCTTAATTTTCCGGATGGTTGGTTTGGGTTTGGGCCTTGGCTTGGCCACTGGCTTAGGTATCGGTTCTTTTTTTGGTTCCGGCTTTGGTTCTTCTTTGACAACCTCGGCTGGTTCCGCCGGTTTTTCCTCAATCGCTGCTGCCGCCGGTTGGGCTTTGCCTCTGCCCCGACCAATAAAGATGGTTCCTAAAATGGCAAGTGCCCCCAAGCCGCCGTAAACGCCGCCAACCAGATAGTAGTTTTGACTGATGACTTGGGATGCGTCCTCAATTAAAGTATTGATGTTCTGCTGCAGAACCGCATTTTCCAGCTTAAGCTCTTTGGTGCCCTTGTCGGCGCCGTAGTTGATTAGCCAGGCAAAGGCTAGGATTAAAATGCCGATAGTCAGTATAGTAATACCCGCCCGTCGCAGCCCTTTGCGCCGGCTGGCGCTCAGCAAAATGACGCCCAGGCCAGTCACTATCGCCAAGGCGGCTAGATAAAATGGCGAGGCCTTAAAGCCTTGGTAAATCTTCGGCACATCCTTTATTTTTTTATCTTCAAAAACCGACTGATTGCCGCTAGATGATTCGATGTTGGCCGCCGTAAGCTTGGTGTCGCCCAAAAAGTCTTGGCTGTTAGCAATTTCGTTCTTCACTTGCTCGGCCGCGGCCGCCGCACTGACGCCTTTTGGCAAACAGCTAGCGTTATAGTAATCAAAATTTTGAGCTGACGTGTTGGCTGGGCAAGCCGGCAAACCAGTTAATCGTTGCTGGATAGTTTCGGCCACATATTCGGCTAGATTAGCTTTAATCGGTGCCAGGTCAACCACAAAATCCGGCTGGACGGTTTTGCCTTCCAACCACTTATAAAGACTGTCAATTACGGTCTCCACATTTTGTTTTAAGAAGGCTGGCGTGATGGCCCGCTGGGCGGCCTCTTTGATGGCCGCATCGGTCAAAGGTACATCAGTTGATTCGCCAACCTGGGTTTTCTCTTGATTAACTTGGTCGAGGGCGCTAGGCACAATCGTCTCGTAAAGGCCGCTATCGGCGATGATTTGCTTGACGTTGTTTGAACTG
>Ga0155636_129_pt2 | contig 41291 bp, 41 predicted proteins | sample RifCSPhighO2_12_FD_107293 | JGI IMG/M metagenome (GOLD analysis project Ga0155636, IMG submission 107293) | Candidatus Saccharibacteria bacterium RIFCSPHIGHO2_12_FULL_47_16b | reverse complement strand
CAGCGGCGGCGGCGGTGGCGGTGCCTACGCCCGAACATCAAATGTCGGCGTTGAGCCTAACCAAAGTTTATCTGTGGTGGTCGGGGCAGGTGGTACAAGAGATGACGGGCCTGGAGGTGCAGGCGGTACATCGTCAGTTACCGGCAGCCAGCCAAACCGCGTTCTGGCCAAGGGCGGCTCAACCGGCAGTACCCGAAGTGGCGGCGCCGGCGGTGCGTCCGGCAGCGGTGAAGGAGCGACAAAATTCTCCGGCGGCGCAGGCGGTACTTCGTCAGGTGCTTCGGCCGGCGGCGCCGGCGGTGGTTCGACTGGTGGCAGCGCGGCTATTGGTAATAACGGTTCAGCCAATTCCGGCGGTACCGGAGGATCCGGCGGCTCGGCGCCAACCGATGGCTACGCCGGCGGGAATGGCGGCAATAACGCTGTTGCGGGTAGTAATGCGCCGTCGATTGGCGGCGGCGGTGGTGGCGGCGGCGAAGGCGCCAATGGCGGCAATGGCGGTGGTGGACAAGTCAGAATCAGCTATAACACACCCCCACCGGCGCCGACTCTGTCATCTCCAGCCGATGGGGCCCAGGTAACCACCACCACTCCGCAGTTGCAGATGTCGACCACAGACGTTGACTCTGATTATGTCCGTTATGTGGTCTATGTTTACAGTACCAGCGGCATCACTGGGGGCAATTGCACCGGTAGCTTGCTGGAGACGGGAGATCAAACAGCCTCACAAACCGGTTGGAGCGGGCAAGACGCCCAATCTGGCACGGCTTATAACTCTGGCAGTACAGCCACCTACACCGTGCAAACGCCTCTGACAACTACAGCCAGTTATTGCTGGCAAGCTAAGGCCAAAGACCCGGGCGGCACTGATACTTTTGGCAGCCTAGCCTCAGCCAAGACTTTTAGTATTAATCTGATACCAGCCGCACCAGCCCTAAGTTTACCGGCCTCCGGCGCGACCTTAGTGTCGACTCTACCAGCTTTTCAGTTCCGGACGACTGATGCTGATAGTGATTATTTAAGATATAAGGTCCTGCTCTATGCTTCGGACTGTAGCTCTGCGCCACCGCCTTATGGCAGTGTCCAAACCTTTGACCAGACCGTCTCGCAAACTGGCTGGAGTGGTCAAGATACACAAACCAGTACGGCCTATGTCGGCTCGGCCACAATAACTAGTTCAACTATGGCTACATTTACCCTTTCTGGCACACCTCTCAACCAGGGAACGACTTATTGCTGGAAGGCAGCCGGCATTGATCCTGGTGGGACCAACACCTTCTCCAGCTTCTCGGCTACCCGCTTATTCACGACCGAAAACACTAATTTACCGGTTGAAATCCGCGGCGGTAGCGAAATCCGTGGCGGTAGTTATGTTGGCAACTAGTCAACAGTTTACTGGTTAGGCTAAAGATGTTAATCTGTAAAAGTAAATGAAAGACAAACACCCAGCCGTAAAATCTTGATACTCCAAATAGGGATATTCTCCCTCTTGTTGTTTCAGGATTTACAGCCGGGCAAGGAACAGTGAAACGGATAATTGCAGTTTTGAATCAGAAGGGCGGGGTGGGTAAAACCACCACGGCTGTTAACTTGGCGGCTTATTTAGCCAAAGCCGGCCATAGTGTGCTTGTCGTCGATAGCGATCCGCAAGCTAATGCCACCTCGGGCCTTGGCTTTGATAAGTCCAGTTTGAATCTAACATTGTACGACGTACTATTTTCTAAAGCGCCCAAGCATAAAGTCATCCAAAAACACAAAATCGACGGGCTGGAACTGTTGCCGGCCAATCGGCATCTGGCTGGAGCCGAAGTGGAACTAGTCGATCACCCTAGACGCGAATTTCTACTTAAAGAGCTACTGTCGGATCTAAATTATGACTTTATTATCATTGACTCACCACCTTCGCTCGGTCTATTGACAGTTAATAGCTTAGCGGCGGCCACAGACGTTATTATCCCGGTCCAGGCCGAGTACTATGCTTTAGAGGGCCTTGGGCAACTTTTATCCGTCTACCAGCAAGTCCGTCAAGCCATTAACCCGGATCTGAACTTACTTGGAGTAATCACTACACTTTACGACAGCCGCAATAGTTTGAGCGAACAAGTCCGGTTGGAACTAGCCAAGCATTTTGGCGATAAACTGTTTACCACAGTTGTACCGCGCAGTGTCCGCTTGGCTGAAGCACCTAGTTTCGGTAAAACAATCGACGAGCACGACCCATTAAGCAAGGGGGCAGAGGCCTACAAATCATTGGCCAATGAACTCCAGGAAAGGTTATTATAAGCTTATGGTTTCGTCGATCAATTTTACAGTTTACAGTTTACCGTTTAGAGTGCGTTTACAGTTTACAGTTCACAAACTCATCAATAATTATAAATTGTTAATTGAAAATTTATTGAAAAATGAAAATTGTAAAATGAAAATTGCTTGCCAGGAGGTAATAATATGAGCCGGCAAGCACTTGGAAGGGGGTTCGATACGCTCATTCCAAAAGAAATTGACGATTCTATTTTGGAGGAAGATAAGCACCGAGTACAAAAACTACTCATCGCCGATATTGTGCCAAATCCGGCCCAACCGCGCCGCGAAGCCGAAAATGATTTGGTCGAGCTAATAGCTTCAGTCAAGCGCCATGGGATCTTACAGCCAATCATTGTTATTCGCCATGATGGTAAATATCGAATCGTGGCCGGCGAGCGGCGCTGGCGGGCCGCCAAAGCCGCTGGGCATAAAAATATACCTGCTATCGTCCGTAGTTTAGAAGAATTAGAGCAGCTAGAATTTAGTTTAATTGAAAATATTCAGCGAATTGACCTGTCGCCACTGGAGCAAGCATTAGCTGTTTCAAAATTACAACAGCAATTTAGCCTTAAGCTAGATGAAATTGCTCAAAAACTTGGCAAAGCCCCGTCTACATTGAGTAATTTAACACGGTTACTAGAGTTACCCGAGGCCGCCATGACCGCTTTAAGGAAAGGTAAGATAAGCGAGGGCCACGCCAGGGCTATACTAGCCCTTAACCGACTACAGGAGAAGCAGTCAGAATTACTGCATTGTATATTAAACAACGGTTGGACAGTCAGACAGGCCGAACAGTTTGTCGTGGCAGCTAAGAGGGGAGCGGATTTGGCTCAAGCTAAGGCCAAAACCGCCCAGATTAGTCCACTGACTAAAAAACTAGAGGCCAAACTAAAAACAGCGGTTAGAATTAAGCATACAGCCAAAGGCGGGCAATTAATTATTCAATTTAAAGACGACAACGAACTGGCCCAAATTGCCAAAAAAATTGGTGCTTAGAACACGTTTGTTGTAGCTTTGTACTTTGCTAGTTAAACTGAACAATTATCAAGTAGCCTGGACGTACTAGAGCCTAGAGTACAAAAATTGTTCAATCGATTCGATGTGGTTGGCCGAGCGGCAAAAGCCGAAGCATTAACTTGCCAATTACGTGGCGTTGGTTAACTGATCCAAAATGACGTGAATCTTCTGAATTAGCTCGGTTATCGCCAACCACAAATATTTCATTATCATCTAGCTCGACATCGACGTCTCCCGGTGTAGATTGTGATGGAACCCGGTAGTCACCAGCGATATCAGGGTTGTAGCCATCCGGGTGATATCTGTTAATAACACTGATTACACCGTCTTTGACTATTAGGTGTTCTCCAGGCAGTCCGATTACTCTTTTGATGAGCTGTTTGGGCTGGCTAAATCCAAATTCCACACCAGATTGATTAAAAATAACGATATCGCCGCGAGCCGGTGTATAGTTGTTGCCTGATAACCTAGAGATAGTTCGGGGGACTTTGTTGACAATTAAACGGTCGCCGTTAGCCAAAGTTGGCTCCATACTTTGGCCGTCAACCTGATAGGATTGCAGTACAAAGGCCGAAATAAACAGAGCAATCAGGGGTGCTAATAGGATTAAAACAATCGTACCGAGGGCTGATCGCCAGCCTTCGCTATGCGGTCTGGAAAAGCGATGTTTTAACTTATGATAGTTTTTTTCTTCAACCATAAGCCCTAATTATATCCGAAAATAACTTAGGGTTTTTAAATTCCAGAGCCTGCCAGTGCTACCGGCTTTGCTGGTAGGCAGGGAAAGGCGGTGCGAGATTCTGGAGAATGCTATACTAGTTCCACGGATATGTTTGATAAAAAACGGCGGAGAGCGCATGGTCACCATGAACGCTCTATAGACGGAATTATCTCTGACAGCCCCCGTTTAGGTATGCCTGTGACACCGCCACGCGGCGCCAGCCAGAGCGGTAAACTGGGCTTACTAACTCCAAGGGGAGAAGGCTTTCACCCGATGCGTACCGGTGGGGCGGAGGTTGGTGCGGCCGCCGAAACGCTTTCTGCCGACGCCTTAGATGAGCCAATCTTGCTTGATAATATTGAACCAGACAAAAGCCGAAAGAAAACTACTGGCCGGCGGCGCAGCTGGCGGCGACTATTTAAACGAGCCGGACTTGTCTTGGCCGCTTTGGTCCTGCTGGGCGGAGCTTATTTTGGAATTAAGTTTTATATAACCCAGAAAAATCTTTTTAGAGGCGGCGGCAATGCGCCGGCCTTAGCTGAAGAAATTGACATTAATAAACTGCGCAGCGAAGGCGACGGCCGAGTTAATATTCTGCTACTTGGCATTGGCGGCGAAGGCCATGTCGCGCCTGATTTAACAGATACCATTATGATAATCAGCCTGGACCCGATTAATAAAAAAGTAGCCCTACTTAGCATTCCGCGAGATTTATGGGTCAAAATTCCGGGCAATGGCTCCCAAAAAATTAACGCCGCTTATGCTTATGGCAAAAATAATTCCAAAAGCAAAGATGAATCAACTAAGAAAAAAGAAGGCATAAATCTGGTTGATGAGACTTTACAGGCAGTGCTTGGCATCCCGATTCATTATCATGCGGTAGTTGATTTTAAAGCCTTTAAGCAGGCGGTTGACGCGCTTGGCGGTATTACCGTCAATGTACCAGAAACGCTATATGATCCAACGATTGCTTGGGAGAATAATTACAACTCAACTATCGCTAAAGCCGGCCCACAGACCTTCAATGGTGCCAAGGCCTTGCTATACGTCAAAAGCCGCCTGACCAGTAGTGATTTTGCCCGGGCCGAACGACAGCGGCTAGTCCTGGTAGCCATGAAGGATAAAATTTTCTCCGTCGGAACTTATGCCAATCCGGTGCGCATGTCGCAGTTACTTTCTAGCTTCGGCGACAATGTTTACACCGATTTCTCACTTAATGATGTGATGCGCCTTTATAGCATTACTTCTAAGATTCCCTCCAGCGACATTACCTCATTAGACCTAGTTACGCCGCCGCACGACTTCCTGACAACCGGCAATGTCGGCGGCTTTTCGGTTGTTAGACCCAAAACCGCCTTGTTTGACTACGCGGCTATTCAAAGTTATGTTCGCAACACGCTGCGCGACGGTTTTTTGGCCAAAGAGAATTCGGCCGTGGCGGTTTATAACGCCACTACCGTTGCCGGTTTAGGCAAGACCAAGGGCGATCTACTTAAATCCTACGGCTATAACGTTACTGTCGTTGATAATGCACCTAATCAGACCAATCCACTCAATACAGTCCTGGTTGATTTATCCAATGGTGTCGACAAATACACACGCCATTATCTGGAGTTGCGCTTTAAAGTTACTGCCCGCACTGCAATCCCGGCCGAATTTGGCATCAATCCGCCTGTTGGCACTAAGTTTGTTATAATTGTCGGCAAAGATGCAGGGCAGTAGGGGTAGGCATGCTAACGGCTCTTCTCGATAAAATAAAGCCCATCCGCGGCTTCTCACACCCGATTCATCTGGCCCTAGTTGCCGCTCTGCCAATTATTGCCTACATTTTAGTTCGGATTGATTTTGTTGGGCTAGCTATCTTGCTGGTTCTAATCGCCAAATGGCGGATTGTGGCAGTCAAGCCGCGCTACTGGATGGCTAATTTTATAGCCAATGGCATAGATACCATTGCCGGCATTTCGTTTGTAATTTTTATGTCTACTACCAGCGTCAAATGGTGGCAGCTTTTTTGGATGTTGGCTTACATTGCTTGGTTAACCTGGTTAAAACCGCGTAGTGGTGTGTTGTATGTTGCTGCCCAAGCCATGTTCGGCCAACTGCTTGGCTTGGCAGTTTTATACTTAAAGTTCGGCGATGCCTCAACCTTATTACTAATGGCAGGTACCTGGGTAATTACCTATTTAGCCGCCCGCCATTATCTAACCAGTTTTGATGAGCCGCATGCGCCGCTGCTAGCGCATGTTTGGGCCTATTTTTCGGCAGGACTGGCTTTCGTGCTTGGGCACTGGCTGCTGTTTTACGGATTGGTTGCTCAAATAATCATTATCTTAACGACAATTGGTTATGGTATTGCCGCCCTATACTACATGGACGCCACCGAAAGGCTGACGTCGTCGTTTGAAAAACAGGCGCTGGCTTTAATGGTGGCCATTTTGGTTATTGTTATAGTCTTATCCGATTGGTCGGGCACAACGATATAAAGAACAATGAACAAAGAACAAAGAGCAAAGAGCAAAGAGCAAGGAACTTGAGGGCTGAAATAATTGGTTCTTGGGGTTGGTATAATTTTCAGGTAGTCAAAGGAAAGAACAATTGAGACCAAACTTGAGCGCAGCCTTAAATAGATCCAAAACTAGCCTAGCCAAGATCAGGACTTGGTTAATAATCCTTTTTAGCGGCTTGCTTGGTTTTGGTGGCGGAGTTATTGGCGCTAATCTAGCCGGTGACAATACTAACCCAGCCGATACTGCTTCCCAAATCAGAGTAGTTAGTTCCGAAAGCCAGCTAATCGCTCAAATTGCCAAAGACACCGGCCAAAGCGTCCTTTCTATTAATGTCGAAAGCCAGTCCCAAGCCACGGATATTTTTGGTTTTGTCTCGCCCCAAACTGAAGCTTTTGCCGGCACTGGCTTCGTTATTTCGGAGGATGGCATCATTATCACTAACCGTCACGTGGTGCCGGCCGGCACATCGAGCGTTAGTGTAACTTTGGCCGACGGAACCCAGTATGACAACGTCCAAGTTCTGGGAAGAACTACCGAGGGCAGTTCTTTAGACGTAGCCTTTCTAAAAATAAGCGACTTAAAGAGCAAGAAATTAGTGCCTGTCAAACTGGGCGATTCGGCCAAAGTTCAAGTTGGAGACCGGGTTGTGGCGATAGGCAATGCCCTTGGCCAGTTTCAAAACACCGTAACTTCGGGCATTATTTCGGGCTATGGCCGTGATGTAACGGCCGGTGATGCCTCTGGCTTAGCGCAAGAAAATCTGACCGATCTTTTCCAGACCGATGCTGCTATCAATGAAGGCAATTCCGGCGGTCCGCTGGTTAATATTAACGGCGAGGTAATTGGCATTAACACCGCCATTGCCGGCGGCGCTCAAAACATTGGCTTTGCTATTCCAATCAATGACATCAAAGGACTAATTAAAACTGTTTTAAATAAAGGCAAATTAGAACAACCGTTTCTTGGCGTCCGTTATGTTTCACTGACACCGGACATAGCTTATGAGTTAAATCTGGATGTCGAGCAAGGCGCTTACATTGTTCCGTCAAGAGGTGGCCCATCGATTGTGGCTGGCAGTCCGGCAGAAAAGGCCGGTTTGCGCGAAAAAGACATCATTGTCAAAATTGATGGTAAAACAATTGACGAGAAAAACAGCCTGACTTCCATCTTGAGTCAATACAGTGTTGGCGACACAGTTGAACTGACTGTCAACCGAGACGGCCAAACTCTCACACTGAAAGCTACTTTGGAAGCCGCCCCATCATCGTAACCTACGCTCCTGCTTCGTTTTGTCTTAACAGCCAAAAGCTTCAGCCTAGAGCTATATTACTCCTCTCATTTTTGTAAAAAACTGCACTGCGATTTTTTACAAAAATGTAAACTAGAGCAGCTCAAATAATTGAACTAGATCTGAGTTTTGTTTTAGTTTATAGCCGGTTGATTTAGCGATTTTGACGAGTTTTTCGTGCTGTGGCGGCAGTGATTCAGTAAGTATGAAATCCGCTTTTTGTGGCGTTTTGGAGAGTTGTTCAAAAAGCCGGCGGTAAATGTCAAGGCCGTCAGGACCGCCGAAAATAGCCTTTTTCGGCTCGCGCGCCGCGGCCTTATTAATTCGCCATTTATCAGGCACATAAGGCAGGTTGCAAATTAGGGTGTAGGGTGTAGTGAGTAGGGAGTAGAGGGGTACGAAAAGGTTGCCTTGGAGGAATTTGATTTTGACGCCGTGGTCTTTAGCGTTTTGATGGGCAACCGCCAAACAGTTTGGATCAATGTCAGTGGCAATGACTTCAGCCTCCGAAATCTCCAGCTTGGTTGTAATGGCCAAGGCCCCACTCCCAGTCCCCACATCCACAATCTGTAAACTACTGTCTACTGCCTGCTGTCTACTGTCTACTAGGTCGAGCAATAGCTCGACCATCGTTTCCGATTCGGGACGGGGTTCTAAAACGTGCTTGTTGACTTTGAATTTTCGACCATAGAATTCCGTAAAACCACGAATATAAGCCAGCGGCTCATGCTTAGCCCGCCGCTTAATTTTTTTATCCAACCTCTTCAAGGACGGTCCTTGTAAGACAGTTTCGGGGTGGGCCAGTAACCAGGATCGGTCCTTGCCGGTTTCGTCTTCCAGCAATATCAGAACATCAAGCCGTGCTGTACCAATATCAGCCAGCTTAAGCTTAGCCTCGGCTTGGGCTAGCCAGCCTTTAATTGTCATTTAAGTTGTTTAAGAATCTGATCAACAACCTTTTTAATTGGTTTTGAGGAATCGATTTCGAAAGCGCCGGCGGCTCGGACTTCATTTTCCCAGGCTTGTTTACCGGCAAAAACACGGTGGAAATCAACCGGATGTTTGCCAAAATGGCTGGTTGTCCGGGTTTGCAGTCGATGGGCCAGTAGTTCATCGTCAGCCGTCAGTAGAAAAATTTTGTCGAACTGTGGGTAGTATTTCTTTTGATTGGCCGTTATAGAACAAATCAATAAATCTTCGTCCTGATGCTTTTTGAATAGGTTTTGCAGTACTTTTTCATCAAACACCCGCTCGTGCTTGTCGTACCATTCCAAAGTTGGATGCAGCGGGCGGGTCACTTTTTGGCCGGTCTGTTTATTGGCGTAATAACTGAAGCCGGCATCGGTATCATAGGCCGCATAACCGCGCCGGCTTAACTCGTAGGCAATAGTCGATTTGCCGCTGCCGGCCACACCGGTAATCAAGTACCTTCCGACCGTTTTCCGTTTTCCGTTTTCCGTTTTCATTGCGTTCTCCATGATCCGTTTTCCGTTTTCTATGGTAAACGGCTAATGGTAAAAGGTAAAATGCATCTTATTGCTCGCCTCGTTTTAGTTCTAGTTCTTTGGCTTGGAGTTTCTCAATCAAGTCGTCGATGCCGCCATTGAGCGCGCCTGGCAAATTACTGCGCGAATAACCGATACGATGGTCGGTGATGCGATCCTGCGGAAAATTATAAGTGCGGATTTTTTCGCTACGGTCGCCAGAACCGATAAGTGCTCGACGGGCGGTAGAAAGATGTTTGTGCTCCTCGTCAATTTTGGCCTGCAACAGGCGGCTGCGTAGCACGCTCATGGCCTTGGCTTTATTTTTAATCTGACTTTTTTCGTCTTGGGATGTCACCACTAAATTAGTTGGTAGGTGGGTGATACGGACGGCTGAATCGGTAGTATTAACACTTTGACCACCCGGCCCGCTAGAACGGAATACATCGACTCTAATTTCTTCGGGCTGGATTTTGATATCGGCTTCTTCGGCTTCCGGCAAAACGGCGACGGTGACGGTGCTGGTATGAATCCGCCCGCTACTTTCTGTTACAGGTACGCGCTGGACGCGGTGGACGCCGGCTTCAAATTTCAACTTTTGATAGGTATTTTCGCCCCGAACCGCAAATATGATTTCCTTAAAACCGCCGGCTTCTGACGGACTTTCGCTTAATAGTTCGGTTTTAAAACCATGATTTTCGCACCAGCGAAGGTACATGCGGTACAGATCGCCGGCAAACAAGCTGGCTTCGTCGCCGCCGGCAGCTGCCCGAATTTCAACAATCGCATCACGCTCATCGTTAGGGTCTTTTGGCAGCAGAACCTCTGTCAGTTTCTCCTCATTTTCGATTATTTTGGCTTCCAGCTCAGCCTGCTCGGTTTTAGCCAGTTCTGCCAGCTCGGCGTCATTAAGTGAGACCATATGCTTGGTTTGTTCAACTTGAGACTCAAGTTGTTTTTTTTCATCGAACAAACTAATAATCTGCTGCAGTTCGGCCTGCCGCCGCGCCAAAGCCGGATAATCCTTCGAGCCATAGATAGCAGAATCTTGCAACTTTGTCTGCAAGTTGGTAAATTCCTCCCTTAGATTTTTCTCTTTAGAATCCATAACTCATCTCCAGTATATAAAAGAACCGCCTGAAACTTGCATAGCAAGAGGCGGTTTAAACTAATTAGCTATTCGCTAGCGACGGGTTTGGCGGTTTTGGCGCCAAGCTTCTGACTTTTAGCTTTAGGCTTTGGGCTTTTTGGCTTCGCGGCTTTGGCAACCCGCGCGGCGCGTGCTTTTTCGGCAGCTTCGCGGCGGGCTTTGAACTTGTCAACCCGACCCTCGATATCAACCAATTTTTCCTGACCCGTGAAGAAGGGATGTGAGCTAGAGCTGATGTGGACCTTGACCAATGGATACTCAACGCCATCTAAAGTTATGGTCTCTTCAGTTTGAGCGGTTGAACGGGTCAAAAAGGTCGTGTTGTCATTGGTGTCCTGAAAAACAACCGGACGGTAATTTTTAGGGTGAATATCCTTCCTCATAGGCAGATAAGTATAGCCTTTTTACTCCTAAACTTCAATTCTTAAGCTGCTCGCAGCAGCTGACGTCTTTTGGCGATATCTTCTCTTAATATGTCTGCTTTGACTAGAGCTATATTCCCTAAAATGTTAAAGAGCTGCAAAGATTCTCCAGCAAGTCGCGCAGGATCAAGACCCCTTTTCTCTAATCGATCCCAGACGGCTTCGCCGGGGATAAGAGAACCATTAGACTCCACTAAGTCGATGGCTGCCTGAGTAGTTATCATACTCCAAGCGTCGTATCTTGGTTTACGCGAGCTCATTGGAGCCTATATTTTAACTTGAATATTTATTAAAACAACCGTAAAATATGAACACTAAAATTAAACAGCGGGGATAGATAATCCTCTCGAAAGATTCCGTGCAGGGTCAGTCGGGAAACCTCGCAAAGCAAGGAAGGATTAATACTTGTCGAAGTTCGGCGTTGATATAAAGAAGCTTTTAGAAGCCGGTGCCCATTTTGGCCACAGCTCAAGCCGTTGGCATCCAAAAATGGCGCCTTACATTCATAGTGTCCGCGATGGTAACCATATTATTGATTTGACCAAAACTGTGCCGGCGCTGGAGCAAGCCCTAGACTTTTTGGAAAAAACCTCATCTGATGGTAAGCAGATATTACTTGTCAGCACCAAGCGCCAGGCTCGCGACAAAATTAAAGAGGTTGCCGAAGCTACAGGCATGCCATACGTTAACGAACGCTGGCTAGGTGGAATGTTGACTAATCAAGCCACCATTGGCGCTCGGATTAAATATCTGGTTGATCTGGAGAACCGAATGGCTGGCGGAGAACTCGAGGCCCGTTATTCCAAATTGGAAGTCCAGCGCTACGGCGAAGAAATTAAAGCCATGAACAAGCTTTATGGCGGTATTAAGAACCTGCAGGCCCAGCCGGGCGCGATTTTTGTGGTCGATATGTTAAATGACAATATCGCTGTGCGCGAAGCCCATAAATTAAAGATTCCAGTCATTGGACTGGCCGATAGTAATGTTGATCCAACTTTAGCTACCTATCCGGTACCGTGTAACGATGATGCCACCAAGACAATCAATTTGATCTTAGATTATGTTAAATCGGCCATCGAAGCCGGTAAAGCCAAAACCAAAAAGCCTGCCAAGGACGAATTAAAAGAGGTTAAAACCGATGCTCGACTCAAAAAAGAATCAGCTAAACCAGAGCCAGAGGCTGTAACTGGACCGGTAAAAGGTATAGGCTAGAGATATGGCGAAGGTTGATATAAATAAGGTAAAAAGGCTCCGAGAACTTACTGGCGTAGGCATCACTGATGCTAAAGCAGCGCTAGTTGAGGCTGGTGGTGATTTTGATAAAGCCCTGGCCGCCATGCGTCAAAAAGGCTTGACCAAAGCCGCCAAAAGGGCCGAACGAGAAGCTCGGGCTGGTCTGATTGGTACATACTCTCATGACGGCCGGATCGGTGTAGTGGTGGAAGTTAATTGTGAAACCGATTTTGTGGCCCGAACCGATGAATTTAAAGAGTTGGTTAAAGATATCTGTCTGCAAATTGCCGCCAGCGAGAGCGAGGATGTTGAGGCTCTGCTAAAAGAACCCTATATCAAAAACCTCGAGATTATCGTCGGCGATTTGATCAAGGAACACATTGCCAAACTCGGCGAAAACATCGTCGTTAAGCGCTTTTCCCGTCTAGTTTTGGGTGAAGTTGATCAGGCTAAAAAATGAACCCGACTCAAGTAACTGCTGAAGTTAAATCCAAGCTGGATAGAGCGACGGACCATTTTAAGGACGAATTATCCAAACTTCGGACCGGCCGGGCTCATCCGTCCATGCTCGACGGTGTGACGGTTGATGCCTACGGCCAGCCCATGCCTCTTAAAGCTGTGGCTTCGATACTGGCTCCCGAACCACAATCGCTCCAAATTACACCTTTTGATGTTGATAATTTGCAGGCGATTGCTAACGCTATTCGTGATGATAAATCTCTCGGTCTCTCACCAACTGACGATGGACGAGTTGTCCGGATAGTCCTGCCGCCAATGACCAGCGAAAACCGCCAAGCCATGGTCAAGGTTTTGCATCAAAAGTCCGAAGACTGTTTGGTAGCGGCTCGTCAGGCCAGACACGAGGCCTTACGTAAGGGCGAGCAGGCCGAGAAAGCCAAGCAAATTGGTAAAGACGAACGACTTCATTTTGAAAAACAAATTGACGAACTTGTCGCCAAACATAAAGAAAATATCGAAGCGATGACTAAAACCAAAGAACAGGAAATTTTGACAGTCTAAATTAGGGTCTAGGGGATAGGGTGTAGGGTATAGTTTCGACCCTCGACCCTCGACCCTCGACCCTCGACCCTCGACCCTCTATACTTAGCTGTATGCAGATCTTTATTGCCATTTTGGGCTTTATTTTATTTATCGGCCTGATTTTAGTTCACGAGTGGGGTCATTATCTGGCCGCTCGCCGCAGCGGTGTAGAAGTTGAAGAATTTGGCCTTGGACTGCCGCCGCGAGCCTATGACAAAAAGACAAAGTCCGGCATGCTACTTAGTCTCAACTGGCTACCGCTTGGTGGTTTTGTCAAGCTAAAAGGCGAACACGATAGTGACCGGGAGAAGGGTAGCTTTGGCGCCGCCAGTTTTGGCGCTAAAACCAAAATTATGCTGGCTGGCGTGGTCATGAATTTACTGGCCGGCTTAATTTTGCTGACATTGTTAGCCTTCATCGGTATTCCTAAATTAATCAATCAAGAAACCGTCGGCCAAGCCCAATTTACGGTTAAAAGCGACGAGCGGCTGGTTAGCTCTCAAGCCATGGTTTATTACGTAGTGGCCGATTCGCCGGCCCAGTCCGCCGGCTTAAAAGAGCGCGATATCCTCGAAACTATCTCGACAGATAGCGAAAGTCGAACGATTAAAAATGCCCAAGATTTAAAAGCAGCCACCACCCATTTTGCCGGCCAAACGGTTACTATTACTTTAAAACGCAGTGGCCAAGAGCAAAAAGTTCAAGCTAAGTTGCTTAGCCCAAGCGAAGCAATGCAGGGTTCCGGAACTGACAAACCTTATCTTGGTATAGCACCAACCAGCCTAGAGGTTGTTCGCTACACCTGGAGCGCGCCGATTGTGGCGGTTGGCTTTACCAATCAGCTGATGGTTTTGACAGCTAAAGGCTTATGGCATGCCGTGGAAGGTTTAGGCTCAACCATTGCCGGTCTGGTAACTGGCAATGAGACGGCTCGCCAAAAGGGGCAGACCCAAGCCAGTTCGCAAGTCGGCGGCCCGGTGGCAATTATGGTAGCTATCTGGAATAGCGGTTCGCTCGGGCTTAATTTCTTGCTGATGTTTGTGTCCATTATTTCGCTATCTTTAGCCTTTATAAACATATTGCCAATTCCGGCGCTGGACGGCGGCCGACTGTTTATTATTAGTGCCACCCGGGCTCTACGAATCCGGTTATCGGCCGGTGCCGAAGAGTTGATTAATGGTATTGGAATTACCTTAATCCTGCTGCTCGCGGTATTAATAACAGTTGTCGATGTCCGACGGTTTTTTTAACAAAAACCAGAATGGCGAATAAAGAATGAAGAATGAAAAAAAAGTTCCTGATTCTAAATTCATAATTCATAATTCAGCGAGCAAAGCGAGTTTTGGGCATCCGCTTAGGGCGATTGCCAACGCTTTGTTAATCTTTCTGCTTAGTCAAATAATCGCTGCTCTCTTAATTGAACTTTTTGCAGCCGTGTGGCTAAGCCGCGCACCAACCGTTTCGGTACTTGGTTATTCAGCTACTGCCCAGTTCTTTTATATTTTGATTGCCGAACTTCTGGCAATCGGCTCGGTGCTGTGGCTACTGAAAAGACGCAAATTAAATCTTACCGATATTGGATGGGGTAGGCGACTGCAGAGCCGTGATTTTAAGATGGCGGTCGGTGGATTTATCACCTTCTTCGTGCTTCTAGTTGTAGTCAACGCCTCTTTAACGGCCCTTTTCCCGTCTTATAACGTTGATCAAACTCAAGATGTTGGTTTTAAGACAGTTACGCTTACTGCCGATAAAATTCTGGCCTTTGTAGCGCTTGTGGTGTTACCGCCTCTCGGCGAAGAAATATTAATGAGAGGCTACCTGTTTTCCGCCTTAAGGGCCCGCTGGAGTTTTGTAGTGGCCGGTCTTACCACCAGCGTTTTATTTGGCGCTGCCCATCTTTTAACCGGCGCTGACGATGACGGCTTACTTTGGGCGGCCGGCGTTAGCACTTTAGTTCTCTCATTGGTTTTGGTTTATCTGCGCGAAAAAACCGGCGCGCTTTATGCGCCAATCATGGTGCATGGTTTAAACAATATCCTAGCTTTCAGCGTTTATTTCAGCACATGAGTGGAGAGCGAAGAGTGGAGAGCTATCTCGAACCTCGAACCTCGAACCTCTTGATTGTTGTACAATCAAGTAATGAGGTTATCCCAGTCTTTTACGCGGACCACCCACGGGGTGCCGGCCGATGAGCAATCCCGTAACGCCAAGCTTTTGATTAAAGCCGGCTACATTCATAAAGAGATGGCCGGTGTGTATGTGCTTTTACCGCTTGGGTTAAGAGTCATCGAAAAGATTAAACAAATCGTTCGTGAAGAAATGAATGCTATCGATGGTCAGGAACTGCAAATGAGTAGTCTGCAGCGCAAAGAGCTTTGGCAAAAGACCGACCGTTGGGACGATAAGGAAGTCGATATCTGGTTCAAATCCAAATTGCGAAATGGCAGCGAGGTGGGATTGGCTTGGTCGCACGAAGAGCCAATTGTCGATATGCTCAAAAACTTTATCTCCAGCTACCGTGATCTGCCGGTCTATGTCTATCAATTCCAGACAAAACTACGCAACGAGATCCGGGCCAAAAGCGGAATCTTGCGCACCCGTGAATTTATCATGAAAGACATGTATTCACTGAGCCGCACGGCTGATGAGCATGAAGCATTTTACCAGCGAGCGATAGAAGCTTACCATAAGGTTTTCAAGCGCATTGGCATCGACGACAAAACCTTCTTTACATTTGCGTCCGGAGGCGCCTTTACTCAATTTAGCCATGAATTTCAAACCTTGCTGGCGTCTGGCGAGGACACAGTTTATCTAGATGAAATTAAAAAACGGGCCATCAACGCTGAAGTCATGAGCGATGAAGTGGCTTCATCGCTTAGTTTGGATAAAGCCAAATTGGAAAAGGTGACAGTGGCTGAAGTGGGCAATATATTTAATTTCGGAACCACCAAAGCCGAACAACTGGGCCTGCAGTTTAGCGACAAAGCCGGCCAAAAACAGCCGGTTTTTCTTGGTTCTTACGGCATAGGCATAACTCGGTTAATGGGAGTGGTTGCTGAGCTGTTCGCTGATGATAAAGGTCTGGTATGGCCAGAAGCTGTGGCGCCGTACCAAGTTCATCTTATAGCCCTGTCGGGCAGTCAAGCTAAAAAGTCTGCCGAGGCACTTTATGACCAGTTGACAACCGCTGGCGTTGAGGTAATATATGATGACCGGGGAGATAGTGCCGGTAAAATGTTCGCAGACGCCGATCTTTTGGGAGCCCCAATTCGTCTGGTCGTTAGCGAAAAATCACTGGCCGCCGGCGGTTACGAAATCAAACATCGCAAACAAGAAACCGCCAAAATCGTCCCCGTCGATTCGATTGTTGACATTTTAAGACGATAAGAATAAAGTTGTTACGAAATTTTGGTGCTTTATAAGTTTGTGCTTAAAAATCCTGAAAGGTGCAAAAGATTATCAATCAAGCCATGAAAAAAACGTTCAATTTTACTGCCGATGGTTTAAACGAGCTCAAAGCCGAGCTCAATGAATTGATTGGCCAGCGACCGGCCATTGCTGAACGAATTAAGCAAACCCGCGAGCTAGGCGATTTGAGCGAAAATGCCGAATACCAAAGCACCCGCGAAGAACAGGACAGATTGGAATCCAGAATTTCGGAATTAGAAAACGTGCTGAATAACTCTAAGATTATTCGCAAGCCCAAAACCGACGGGCAGGTGGTGCTAGGTTCAACCGTAAGGCTTAAAAGTGCTAGCGGCAAAACCACCCAGTTTCAGGTAGTTGGCACCATGGAGGCCGATCCTCTACGCGGTAAAATCAGCGACGAATCACCAATCGGCGCGGAGCTAATGGGCAAGCAAGTCGGCGACAAAGTAACTATCGCCAACTCCGAAGCCACTACCTACAAAATCACCCACATCAGCTAGAAATTAGGAACCAGGAATTAGAAATTAGTAATAATGCTGACCATTTTATACTAGTTTCTATTTACTAATTGCTATTTACTAATAGTATGAAGTGGCTTGCGAAGATTGTTGATGAGGTGGGAACCCGTCAGCCTAAAGGCGAGGTGCTGATTGAATCCGGCGCCAGTCCTTCGGGTGCTTATCATTTTGGGCATTTACGCGAAATTATCACCTGCGACGCGATTCGGCTGGAGTTAATTCGCCGCGGCCGGCAAGCTAAACATATCCACTACGTGGACGATTTGGATGCCCTACGTAAAATTCCGGCTAATGTGCCGGCCGAATTTGAAAAATATTTAGGCCAAGCCCTTTGTGATATTCCGGCGCCCGACGGCTCGAAGAGTTCTTACGGCGAATTTTTTCTAGCCGATTTTCTAAAATCGGCCAAAGTTTTGGGCGTCGAGATGGAAGTTATCCGCTCCCATGAAAAATATCGGGCCGGCTTTTTTACAGCCGCTATTGAAAAATCTCTGGCTGATGAAGCCAAGATCCGCCAGATTTTAGAAACTGTGTCTGGACATAAGCTTGATGATCATTGGTCGCCGCTGCAGGTCATAGAAGAAACTTACCTAAAAAACCGCAAATTTTTAGCGATTGATGAAAAAGCCAAAACGCTGGATTACGAAGATGCTCAAGGCAAAACTATGACTATCAGTTACGCTCACGGCCAAGCCAAATTAAACTGGCGAATCGATTGGCCGGCCCGCTGGTGGCTGCTTAAAATTGCCATTGAGCCGGCCGGCCGCGACCATGCCTCGGCCGGCGGTTCATTCGATACTGGCCTAGCTATTATTAAAGAGATTTTTGGCCAAAAAGGACCTATACCAGTGCCATATGATTTTGTTAACCGAGCTGGCGACACTAAAAAAATGAGCGCCAGTGCCGGTACCGGCATCAGCGCCACGGAAGTAGTCAAAGTCCTGCCGCCAGAAGTCGTGCGCTATTTTATGTTGCGTTTTCCGCCTAGCAAGAGGCTTTATTTTGACGAGCAAAACATCGATCAGCTGATTGACGAATTTGCCGGGCTGGCCGCCGCCGAGCCCGATTCGCCGTTAGTCCAAATATCACTCAATAAGCTCGAAAGGGTAGTTAGCAATGTGCCATTTTCTCACTTGGTTGCCGCCTATCAATCAGCTCTAAAAGACATCGATAAGACCATTGATATTATCAAGAGAGCCAGTCCGCAGCCAGTTGATGAGGCGGTAGTTAAAAAAGAGCTTAAATACATTGATGGCTGGCTAAAAAACTGGGCGCCGGAGTCTATTAAATTTGAGTTATCCAAGGCTGTTAAGAAGTCCGATTTTAGCGAGCCAGAAATGCAGTTCTTAAGCAAGCTAGCGGACGCAGTAGCTAAAGCGCCAAAAAGCGCTGACGGCGAGTGGTTTCATAAAGCCATCTATCAACTGGAGTTTACTAACCTCGATGCCAAAGCCAAATTCGAGACTTTGTATAAGGCTTTGATTGGCAAAACTTCTGGACCGCGGGCCGGCTGGTTTTTGTCAATTTTGCCACGAGATTGGTTGATTAAACGATTAAGATTCGAAGCTTAAAAGGCCTATAATAAAAGCCAATGCGAGTTGCTACGATAACCTCGTACGGTTTAAGTAAACGCTATCAGAGGGCCAAAAAATTTGCCCTGCGCGATCTGGAACTTAACATCACGCCCGGCGAAATTTATGGCTTTTTAGGACCCAATGGCGCCGGTAAAACCACCACCATTCGTTTACTGATGAATTTTATTGTGCCAAGCCGAGGCGAGGCCAGGATTCTGGGACTTGATACTTTAACCCAGTCGGTTGCCATAAAAAATCGAGTCGGATATTTACCGGCCGAAGTTGAGTTTTATCCGAAGATGACAGGCCGGCAGCTACTGGATTATCTATGTGATTTAAGAAGACCGCCTATCCCAAGTTACGTCAACGTCTTGTGCCGGCGTTTTAGGGTGGAACTAGAACAGCGTATATCAAGTTTGTCGCGCGGCAATCGTCAAAAGATAGCTATCATCCAGGCCTTTATGACTCAACCCGAGGTCCTGATTTTAGATGAGCCAACTACCGGACTTGACCCGCTGATGCAAGAGGAATTTTTTGATTTACTGCGTGAAACCAAGGCCCGAGAAGCGACTATTTTTTTGAGCAGCCACAACCTAACCGAAGTCCAAAAAGTCTGCGACCGGGTTGGCATTATCCGCAAGGGCCGGCTGATAAAGGAACAATCCATTTCTGATATCGTGGCCAGTTCGGTTAAGGTCTTTGATATCGCCTTTGCTTCACCAGTGCCAGAAACCGAACTTAAAGCAATTAGCGGCCTTAAATTCACACGTAATAGCGCCCACCATGCGACTGTCAGAGTAAAAGGTGATTTGCGGCCACTATTTAGAGTCTTAGCAAAAAATGAGGTTCGGACGATTGATAGGAAAGAATCTGATTTAGAAGAAGAATTCCTAAAATTTTACCGAGGCCAGTCGTGACTTCATCACTCCAATTCTCATTTGACATTTCACATTTCACATTAATTTTTCATTTATCATTTACCAAATATCTTTACAAATGGCCAATGATTAATAATTTGGCAAATGGTAAATGGCAAATGGTAAATGCTGCCGGAGGCAGCTTGTAATGTGGTCAGTTTTGCATTGGACTTTTTGGCAGCGGCGATGGTCAACTTTATGGTGGTGTTTGGGGGTGGCGGCTTTCATTGTCCTGTCTTTGGGTTTCTATGCTTCGTTTCGTGACCAAGCCGCCCAAGTCAACGAAATTCTAAATCGATTGCCAACTGCGGCCCGGGCACTATTTTCTGATACCGGCAATTTTCTGACGCCCGAAGGCTTTCTTAGCGCTAGGTTGTATTATCTTTTACTGCCGCTACTTTTAAGCATATTAGCGATTGGCTTAGCCAGCAGCTTAATTGCTAAGGAGGAAGAGCAGGGCACTCTGGAAATCCTATTATCACGCCCCATTTCCAGAAGTAAGTTACTGGCTGGTAAAGCTCTAGCCGGGCTGATTATTGTTTTGACTGTTAGTTTGGTGGCCATGGTTACAGCTGTGATTGTTTGTCGTCTGGTCAAGCTACCGGTTGCCTTTGACCGCATCATTTTAGCCACCTTACTGGCGACGTTGTTGGCCTTAATTTTTGCCAGCATCGCCTTTTTGGTAGCGGCTCATGGGCGGGCCAGAGCCGCCAGCGTTGGCATTGCCACATTGTTTGGTATAGCCAGTTACTTAGTTTCTTCGCTTGATGACGTCGTTAGAGCCTTACGCCTTCCGGCAAAACTTTTACCGTACCATTACTACCGGCCAGGTGAGGTTTTGGTAGGTAACTTTAACTGGCGCTTTGCATCGGTTTTAGTTGGCGTCGTCGGTCTTTTAATCTTGCTATCATTCTTAAGCTTCCGCCAAAGGGATTTAAATGACTAGTCAGAAAGCGATTTTTGCGGCGGGATGTTTTTGGGGCGTCCAGTACTTTTTTGATATGGTACCGGGCGTTATCAAAACCGTTGTTGGTTACAGCGGCGGGCATACCAAAAATCCAACTTATAAACAAGTTTGTAGCCATACGAGCGGCCACGCCGAAGCCGTAAAAATTGTTTTTGATACTAAGAAAGTCAGTTATGAAACTCTGGTTAGACATTTCTTCCGGATCCATAACCCAACGCAGTTAAACCGACAAGGTCCAGATGTTGGCGACCAATATCGCTCGGCTATTTTTTACTCTAATGTCACCCAGAAAAAGAAAGCTCAAAAAATCTTGGATGAGCTGAACAAATCACAATTTCATGGCCGAATTGTCACGACTCTAGAGCCAGCCGATCAATTTTATCCAGCCGAAGATTATCATCAAAAATACACTCAATGTACGGGAAGAGGGATGTGTCACGTGGCTTATGAGCCTATTGACTAGCGAATAATCCAGTTAGGGTAGTTTTGGCCAGGACGTGGCCTTGCATGGCTTGTTCGAGCACCGGTCGTTCACTTCCGGCCGGTAAATTCAAGATAGTATCCAAGGCATAAAGTTTAAACATGTAGCGGTGAGTGCCGGTGCTGGCCGGCGGGCAGGGACCCATGTATTGGCTTTGGCCGCCGTCGTTTTGACCTTGAACCGCACCAACTGGAACAGTGTTGGCGTTGATACTAGTCGTGGCGAGCGGTATGTCCCACATTAACCAGTGAACAAAATCACCACTGACGGCATCGGGATCGTGGACAATTAGTGCTAGCGCTTTAGCTTCGGCCGGCACATCGCTAATGGCCAGTGGCGGATTGACGTTTTCACCCTTACAGGTATATTGGACCGGAATTGGCTGATTATCGCTAAAAGCCGATGAACTTAGGGCTAGTGAAGTGCTGGTAGCCGGCGGTTGATTGTCCATCTTTTTACCTCCCGAGTCTTTATTGACTATCACAATTATAATACCGATGACGACAACCAGCAGTGAAATTACTAACCAACCAAGCCGCCAGCGCATAGTTTAATAATAACAACTTGCTAAGATTAAACTATGCAAAGCTTAAGCCGTAAGCAGTTTGAGAAAATAGTCGCCGAAGCCATCGACGGCATTCCCGAACTTTACCAAAAGTATCTGAAGAACGTTGCCTTTATTATTGAAGATGAACCAACTCCCGTTCAACGTCAGCAGCTAAAGCTAGCAGACGGTCACACATTGTTCGGTCTGTATGAAGGCACGCCACTGCCATCACGCGGTGGCGCCACCAAACTATTGCCCGATAAAATCACGCTCTTTAAATTGCCGCTGGAAGCCATCAGCCGGAATGTAGAAGAACTGAAGCAAAACGTCCGTCACACAATTTGGCATGAAGTAGCCCATTATTACGGACTGGACCACCGACGTATAGATGAGTTAGAAAAATAAAAGTTCCTTAGCTAGCGACTAGTGACTAAAGACTAGTTGCTGCCGGCTTGCCGGCCTTGTGGATATGTGTCTTGAAATATTGTGCGCTTAAGCATATGATGGACTCATTAACAATTAAGGAGGAAACTATGTGGCAATACTCGCCTAAGCAAGTAGCAAACAGCATGCTTATGCTCTTTGTAGGCTTAACTGAAATGTTACTTACTTTAAGGGTGGCGCTCAGGTTCTTCAATGCCAATCCAGACGCTTCGTTTGTAAATTGGGCCTACACCCAGACACAAACGTTGCTGGAGCCATTTAGGGCAGTGTTTACATCCACCGACGTCGTCTTGCGCGGCTGGGTAGTAGACTATGTCGCCTTGTTCGCTATGGCGGCTTACGCAGTGGCGGGCTACTGGCTGGTGTCTTACATGCGTAGCATGAAGTAGACTATAGAAGCCTAAAACTTAAAACCGAAAATAAAATTGGGCGCGGGCTTAATTCGCAAAAAGCCCGCGCCATTTAATTTGGCTGTACAATTAACTTATGAATCCTAAGTACGTCAAGATCGGCCTAATCGCCATCATTGCAGCCGTTGTTCTTGCTCTAATTTCTTGGCTGGCAATCGTCATTGCCGGCTGACATATAGACTGTATTGTCCCGTAATCATAAGCGTGATAATCTTAAATCAACTTAATGGAGGTTAGGAAATGCCGCCAGCAGAACCCTATCAAACGCCCTCATTGCCCGTAGGAGCTCATGCGCCATCACCCCCATCGTCACTCCCACCCACTCCAGTGCCAGCCATAAACACCTCGGTATCTAGAAATGATTTGCCGGTTGCAGTTGTCCAAGCCCTAAGTGTCCGTGGCGTCGAATATGCCATGATGACCTTTAGTCTTTGGCTGATTGCCGGCAGTATTATCTGGGTTCTAATAGCACTGGTCAATGGCGGCACTTCATTTAAGGCATTGGTTCTGCCAACGGCCATACTGATCGCCTGTGTGCCTGTTTTTGGCTATCTTTTCATGCGACTCAAAAGGGAAGAGCTTGCCAATCCGGATTTGCGCTTTGATCCTTCTAAACGGCGCCTAAGCCAATTCACCGAAATAATCGCTTTTGCCGCCTGTCTTTTTAACGTCATAGGTTTTATATACTTACTGTTGCAGAAAGCGGCGGGGGAAACCGCACCGACGATAGTAAAATCTTTCTTGACAATGCTGATTGTGCTGGTGGTCGCCGGTGGAATTCTGACGTACTACTGGCTAGACGAACATAAATTACGTAATAGATGAACTCGCTGCGTAAGTATCTTCTCGGCATATTGGCGCTGGGTCTTTTAACAATTATTCTGGCAACTTATGTTCTAATTCAAGGCGCGAGCGCCAAGCAGGACAACCTAACACTTAAAGCCGCCAAGGATGCCGCCGAAAAAGTCAACAATTATGTTACCGAAAAAAATGAAATTCCTGTCTCCCTCAATGAAGCAGGAGTCAAAGATGCTCCAAATACCATTAAGTACCAAAAGAAAAGCGCCTCGGAATTTGAATTTTGCGCGACCTATAAAAAAGCCAACCAATTGAATATTGGCAGTTTTGATCAAATTCTTTTCGGATTGACGGCTGGTGGACAGGCTGCCAGCAGTAGTTCTTATGGCAATTACGATTCATCATATTTATATATTGATGACCAATACAAGGCCGGTGAAAATTGCCAGACAATCAAACCCTACATCTATTCTCCAGAGCCGCTTAATGATTCCAGTACGGATCTATGTTCACCAGAGAACCCAGATTATGAGCTGTATAAGGAATATTGTGCGGAAATCAACCCTCCTAGCATTGTCAACTAATTGTTAGAATATAGCTAATGACATATAAGAGATGGCGGAGCCCGCCTTATAAACCGGGGCAAACTGCTCCGTTCAAAATTAGTCGCAGCAAGATAGACTTATTTGTCCAGTGTCCACGCTGCTTTTGGCTGGACGGGCGACTTAAAATCAGTCGGCCCGGCGGCCCGCCATTCCAACTCAATAAAGCAATTGACGAACTGCTCAAAAAAGAATTCGACTCATTCAGGCTGAAGGGCAAACCCCATCCCTGGATGGTCGAGCACAAAATTCAGGCGGTGCCAATGCAACATGATGATCTTGATAAATGGCGACAAAATTTTACTGGCGTAGCGACTTTGCATCAACCAACAAACCTACTTATTTATGGGGCAATTGATGATTTATGGATCGATAATAAAGGCCAGGTATATGTAGTCGACTACAAAGCGACAGCCAAGGCAGGCGAAGTTAACTTGGATGCCGAGTGGCAGAAAATGTACAAACGGCAAATGGAAATTTACCAGTGGTTGGTTAGGCAAAACAATCTTAATGTTAGCGACACTGGCTACTTCGTATACTCTAACGGTCGGTTGGATTCGGACGGTTTTTATAATAAGCTCGAATTTCACACCAAGATTATCAGCTATCAAGGTAGCGACAAATGGCTAGAACCAACAATAAAAAAAATGAAAGATTGCCTGGAAGGTGAAATGCCCGCAATTGGTAAACAAGTTATGGATCCTTCCAAGCCCTGTGAGTTTTGTACCTATGCCAAGGCCCGTACCGAACTAACCCTCAATCACATAAATGGCAAAAGGCCAACCAAGCTAAAGACCAAATAGCTATATAATAAAGCTATGCTGGATATTAAATTTATTCGGGAGAAGGCTAAGCTTGTTGCTGAAAAGTCCAAGCAGAAGGGCTTTGATGTTGATATTAAAGAACTACTTGAAGTCGATGAAAAACGACGCAGATTACTTGAAGATATTGAAAAACTCCGAGCCGAGCGGAACCAACTAGCTGAAGCCGCCAAGGGTTTTAAACCAAGCGATGTACAGATAAAGCAGGGCAAGGAACTAAAGGATAAATTAGCCAAGCTTGAAGCGGAAATTAAGCCGCTCGAAACTGACTTTGAGAAGCTCCTAAAGCAAGTACCTAATATGCCGGCAGACGACGTGCCGGTAGGCACAAACGAGAAGGATAACAAGATTGAGAAAGAATGGGGCAAAAAACCGCGCTTTGACTTTAAGCCCAAAACTCATTGGGAAATCGCCGAGGGTCGCGGCTTAATTGATAAAGAGAGGGCGGCCAAAGTTGCGGGTAGCCGATTTGCTTATATCAAAGGCGATCTTGTTAGGATGCAATTTGCGCTTGTTCAACTTTGTCTTGAGACTTTAACCAACGAAACCAGGATAAAGGAAATCGTCAAACAGTTTAAACTTGGCGACATTCCAACTAAGCCATTCGAGCCGATTTTACCACCGGCCATGATTCGAACTGAAGTTTTCGACAATATGGATCGGCTGGAGCCGCGCGAAGAACGTTACCAAGTAGGCACTGATGAGGATGATTTATGGCTGCAGGGTAGCGCCGAACATACTATTGGCCCAATGTACATGGACGAAATTTTACCGGAGGCAGACCTACCGATTCGCTATATTGGTTATTTAACAAGTTTTCGGCGTGAAGCTGGCAGCTACGGCAAAGACATTGAGGGCATTATTCGTATGCACCAATTCGACAAGTTAGAGATGGAGAGCTTTTCAACGCCGCAAATGGGACTAAAAGAACATCTTTTCATGATAGCCATCCAGGAATACTTGATGCAGCAACTTAAACTTCCGTATCATGTTCTTAACAAATGTACAGCCGATATCGGCAAACCCAATGCCCGCGGCGTTGATCTTGAAATCTGGCTGCCGGGCCACAATCGATACCTAGAAACACATACGGCCGATTTTATGACTGACTATCAAGCCCGCCGACTGCATACGCGCTATAAAAACTCAAAAGGTGAGGTCGAATTAGTGCATATCAACGACGCTACTGCTTTGGCGCCGGGTCGAACAATGATTGGTATTATTGAAAATTACCAAAATGACAATGGCTCGATAACTGTGCCAGAAGTTTTGCGGCCCTATATAGGCGGCCAGGCCACCATTTGAAACTCCGAAGTGCTAAAATAGTTGAGACAGAGAGTGGGAAAAGGTTAATTTAATTGGCTATTTTACCGAGTAAAAAATTTATTAAGCGGCTGCTAGGTGATCCGCAAGCCGCCACCATAAAACGCCTGAAAAAAAGGGTAGTTGAGGTTAATGCTTTGGCTGATGAGTATCAGAAACTATCGGATGATAAGCTTAAAGCTAAAACCGGCGAATTTAAAAAGCGCCTAGCCGGTGGTGAAAGTCTTGATAAATTACTGCCGGAGGCCTTTGCCGCTGTCCGCGAGGCATCCACTCGGACGCTCAAACAACGCCATTTTGATGTTCAGCTAATTGGCGGCATGGTGCTACATGAAGGTGGTGTGGCCGAGATGAAAACCGGTGAAGGTAAGACTTTAGTAGCCACGCTGCCGGTTTACCTCAACGGCCTAGAAGGCAAGGGCGTTCATATTGTCACAGTTAACGATTATCTAGCCCAGCGTGATGCCGGCTGGATGGGTCAAATTTATAATTTTTTGGGGATGAACGTTGGTGTTATTATCCCCGACGAATCGTATCTTTATGATCCAAGCTATACCAATAAAGACCACGTCGATGAACGCTTCCGCCACCTGGCGCCGGCCACCCGCCAAGAAGCATATAATGCCGATATAACTTATGGTACCAACAATGAGTATGGCTTTGATTACCTGCGCGATAACATGGTCCGCGAAGTCGACCAACTACGCCAGCGCGACCTGAACTTTGCCATTGTAGACGAAGTGGACTCGATTTTAATTGACGAGGCCAGGACGCCGCTGATTATTTCAGCCCCCTCTACCACCAGCGCCTCGGCTTATGAGCAGTTTGCTCGAGTTGTCCGCCAGCTTAAAGAAACCGAGCATTATGAAAAGGACGAGAAGCGCCGCAGCGTAGTGCTGACCGACGCCGGCGTGGAACTGATGGAAAAAACGCTTGGTGTTGACAATCTTTATTCAACTGACAACTTGCGGGTCATTTACCATCTTGAACAAGCACTGCGAGCCGAAGTGCTGTTTCACCGCGACAAGGACTATGTGGTTACCCGCGAGGGCGAAATCGTCATAGTTGATGAATTTACCGGCCGTCTGCTGCGCGGCCGCCGTTATAACGAAGGTTTGCACCAAGCGATTGAAGCCAAAGAGGGCGTTGAGGTTCAAGAAGAATCAATGACGCTGGCCACTATTTCCTTTCAGAACTACTTCCGTCTTTATAAAAAACTGTCGGGCATGACTGGTACGGCGGCCACCGAGAGTGAAGAGTTTCATCAAATTTATAAAATTAACGTGGTTGAAGTACCGACCAATAAGCCGATGATTCGGACGGATCTGACTGATCGAATTTATAAGTCCGAAGCCGGAAAATTTCGGTCGATCGTCAGTGAAGTAGCCGCGCTTCATAAGCGAGGTCAGCCGGTCTTACTTGGGACTGTTAGCGTCGAAAAGAATGAACTGCTGTCGAACTTTCTAAAAAAAGCCAATGTTCCGCACGAAGTCCTTAATGCCAAAAACAATGAGAAAGAAGCGGCCATTATTGCCAAAGCCGGTCAAAAGGGCGCCGTTACATTAGCCACTAATATTGCCGGGCGGGGTACCGACATAGTTTTGGCCGACGGTGTAGTTGATCTTGGTGGTTTATTCGTTATGGGCTCCGAGCGGCACGAAGCTCGCCGGATTGATAATCAGCTACGTGGCCGGACCGGCCGGCAGGGCGATCCGGGTATGACCCAGTTTTACGTATCTTGTGAAGACGATTTGATGCGCATTTACGGCGGCGAAAAAATTGCCGCCATTATGGGTCGGCTCAAAGTTGATGAAGATACGCCGATTGAAAGTCGGATGATAACCAAGGCTTTAGAAGGCGCCCAAAAGAAGGTTGAGGGCTTTAATTTTGACATGCGTAAAAACGTTGTCCAATACGACAATGTCATGAACCGTCACCGCAAAGCGGTTTATGCTCTGCGCCGCGAAGTTTTAAAAGCCGAAGACATCAGCCCAAGGGTTATCAAATATATCGAAGAAGAAGCTCAAGTTTTAATCGATCATCCAGAATCTTTGAGCGAACATTTCGAGACGATTTTAACGGCGACTTTTCCGTTTGACGAAGCCACGCTTGATAAGTTATTCGCGGTCGAAGCTAGTCGCTTTGGCGATGAACTAAAAAAAGCAACCCAGGACTTTTATCATGCCAAAGAGCGGCAGTTTGGCTCGGAGATAATGCGCAAAGTGGAGCGCGATATCTACTTACAGCTACTCGATACCTTGTGGATGCAACATCTGGAAAATATGGATCACTTACGCCAAGGCATCCACTGGATAAGCGTCGGTCAGCGCGACCCGCTAGTTGAATACCGCCGCCAGTCCCAGCTGATATTTGATGAAATGCAAAATACTTTGCGCAGCGAAATCGTCCGGGCAGTTATGCACGCTCAACCGCTGGAAGCCGAACTTGAAAAAGAGGTTGATACCGAACTGACAAGAGCGGCGGCTTCATCGGTTGATAACGCTGCCCAAATTACCCAAGCCGAAAAATTTGAAGAATCAGACTTTGATAAGGCGCAGGCCCAGCAAATTGCCCAAGCTAAGGCTCATAACCAGCGACGCAAAGCCCGTAAAGCTGAACGGCAGCGCAAAAAATCTGCTAAGCATCACCGCCGCAAATAAAAAACCTTATGCTTGGAGAGTCGGAAGATTGTCTGTAGAATTGTTTTTAAAGCTAATTCCTAATTCCTATTTACTAATACATGAGACATAACGTTAGCGAGGTTCAACTAAAGAGTGGCGCCCGTGGGGTGTTGATTGACATTCCCGGTGCCAGCGTGACCGTCTACGAACTTAATTTTCGGGCCGGTGAATTTCTGGTGCCATACGATAAATGGGAAGTACCGCACCTGATGGAGCATGTTGTCTCGGCTGGTGCTAATGAACAATATCCAGACCGCCGCGTTTTTAATGCCGAAATAAGCAAAAACGGTGCCGAAATTAATGCCTACACTAGCTATTATTCGGTTGCCTATGTTGGCGAAGTGGCCGATTTTGAATGGGACAGAGTCATGAACTTACAGAATGTTGCTTTAGCTAAACCACTTTTTTTACAGACTGAATTTGATGCCGAGAAAGGCAATATCCGCGATGAACTAACTAGTCTGTCTAACAATCATTTTCGTCAACTATCGCTATCAATGAGTCGAGCCTTTGGTTTTCGCGCAGTCAATGATAAGCAAAGAGTTAGGTTACTAAAAAAAGTTAGCCTGGACGACCTAATCGACCACTACAAGCAAACCCATTACAGCCGTAATTTGCGATTTATTATTGCTGGCAGTCTTCGTGGTCGGCGAGTAGCCGTAAAACAGTTAGTTGAAAGTCTGGAATTGCCAAAAGGTAAAGCCCGCAAAGTGCTGCCGGATGAACAAGCCAAGCGGCCGAACAAGACCGTTTTTATGAAGAACGAAACAATACCCAATATTTATCTAATTATTTCCAGCCAGTTTAACGAAATTGTGCCACAAAGAGAGGAGGATGCCCTTAAGTTAGCCCGAGTTATCTTAACCGATACAATGTACTCACGCATCTTTGGCCAGGCTCGCGAACATGGTTTGGTCTATCACGTAAATTCAGGCCATCATATCGCCAGTCGAACGACTGAATGGTGGCTAAGCACCCAAGTCATACCGTCTAATGCCCCGGCGCTTTGCGATATCATCTTAGCCGAGATTAAGAAGGTCCAAAACGGCATCATTGATGATGCTGAACTAGAGAATGCCAAACAATATGCTCTGGGCGTACACCAACGCTCCCTCCAAACTGTCCATAGCGTAGCTAGCGCCTACTCACGTTATTTTTTCGATGGCCAGATTGAGGATTTAAAGACTTTTCCAGCCCGAATTAAAGCCATCACTAAAGCCGACATTGCCGTAGCCATGCGGCTGCTGTTTCACCAGAAGATTGGAGATGTTGGCGTGCTTGGCGGGACCGATAGAACTATAGTTAACCGGTTACGCGAACAACTCCAACCGCTTTGGCACTAACAGTAAATTTTCATTTTTCATTTAACATTTCACAATTATTTAAACATTTTTCATTTGTCAGATGTTGATTAGTTTAATTGTCTGTAAAATGGTAATTGATAAATTAATGGCAATTGGTAAATGTAAATTGCTAAATGTCTCCGGAGGAGACCTGTATGGAAGAACTACAGAAGCGGACAGATCAATTCGAACAGGCACTGGATCAGGCTGTCGCCAAGCTGAATTTGTCTAAATTAGAGTCCGAATTGAACACGCTGAATAAGAAAATGACTGAACCGGACTTTTGGAAGGATGCCAAAAAAGCTCAAGCCATCAGCCGCCGAGCCGGGGATTTAAGCCGGCGCCTGGCGCCATGGCAAAAGCTGGTTTCAGATTTTAAGACCGTCCAAGAACTGTTAGCTACAAAAGATCTTGGTCTTGAGAATGAGCTGACAAAACAGCTAGATGGGTTAGACAAGCAGCTGTCTGGGCTACAGTCAGAGCTTAAATTCCAAGGGCCTTACGATGATCATGACGCAATTATTAGCATCTACGCCGGTGCCGGCGGGACCGATGCCCAGGATTGGGCGCAGATGCTGCTTAGGATGTATGTTCGTTGGGCCGATAGTCAGCATTTAACTCTTAAAACTATTGATCAATCGGTCGGCGAAGAGGCCGGTATCAAAAGCGCCACGATTGAGGTTTCTGGCGGTGACTGGCTTTATGGCAAGCTGGCCGGCGAGCACGGCGTCCATCGCCTAGTCCGATTAAGTCCGTATAACGCCGATCATAAGCGTCAAACCAGTTTTGCCAAAGTCGGAGTACTGCCTTTGATTAGCCAGCCTGATGAAGTTGGGCTTGACCAAAAAGACCTAAAAATCGATGTTTTTCGGGCCAGCGGCAAAGGTGGGCAATCGGTTAATACAACTGATTCGGCGGTTCGGGTAACTCATCTGCCAACTGCTATATCAGTAGCTATTCAAACCGAGCGTTCACAGTTGCAAAATAAGGAAACAGCCCTTAGTATTTTGCGCTCAAAACTTGTTCAGCTTCAACTTGAACAGCATGCCAAAAACCTAGCAGAGATAAAAGGGCCTTCACAATCAGCCGAATGGGGTAATCAGATCCGCAGCTATGTACTTCATCCCTATAAACAGGTTAAGGATTTGCGAACAGATTATGAAACCACTAACCCAGAAGTGGTGCTGGATGGTAAGCTTGAACCATTGATCGAAGCCTGGCTGGACAAGAAGTAAATATACTGCTTTTGCTATACTGATATAAATGATTCTTTTAGACAGGGTAACCAAGGTTTACGACCGGCGGGAAGCGGCCCTGGAACGAGTTAGCCTGCATGTGGAGTCTAAAGAGTTCGTGGTTATCGTCGGCGCCAGCGGTGCTGGCAAATCAACTCTTTTTAAATTACTGACAAGAGAAGAGAAGCCTACCAGCGGCAAAATTATCGTCGGCGCCATAGATTATGAAGATTTGAAAGATAAGGACATTCCAAAATTACGTCGCAAAATTGGCGTGGTATTTCAGGATTTCAAATTGTTGAGCAATAAAACAGTTACTGAAAACGTGGCCTTTGCTTTAGAAATTGCCGGTGCCACCAATGCCGAGATTAAACACACTGTACCGAAAGTCCTTGACGTAGTTGGCTTAAAAGATAAGGCTCGTAGTTATCCGCGTCAACTGTCCGGCGGCGAGAAGCAGCGAGTAGCCATCGCCAGAGCCATCGTTCGTCAACCCAAGATATTAATCGCCGATGAGCCAACCGGTAATCTTGACCCAAAGCATGCTTGGGATGTTATTAAGGTATTGGAAAAAATCAACCGCTTTGGCACGACAGTTCTGTTAACAACCCACAATCAGGAGATCGTAAATTATTTGAAGCGGCGCGTGGTTACTATTCGCGACGGTAAGGTGGTTAGCGACAGGGCAGTCGGTAGTTATAAAACAGTATGAGCAAACATTCACCATTTCCCAATTCACATTTACCAATTAAGTATTATTTATCATTTACTAAAACATTTGATAAATGGCTAATGGTTAATAATTCGGCTAATGGCAAATGGGAAATGAAAAATGAGGCCGGAGGCCGTCTATGAAAGATCATAGATTTATTACTGTCGAGCGCATCCTTAAAACCGGCGTCGTTAATTTTTTGCGCAATATCTGGATTAGTATAGCCGCTATTGCCATGATAACAATCACCTTGACGATTCTACTATTTGCCATCGTCGCTAATGCCACCTTTGCCAACAGCATTACCGATCTTACCAGTCGGATTGATGTATCGGTCTACCTTAAAGATAGCGTGACAGAACAACAGAGCAATCAATTAATAGCCGACCTTAAAAAAGTTGAGAACGTTAAATCAATCGAGTATGTTTCTAAAGAACAGGCCCTAAAAGATTTTCGTGAGGATCATGCTAACGACCCAGAAACTCTGTCAGCTGTTTCCGAAACTGATAACACGCTGCCGGCATCACTAAAAGTTAAGCCTAATGATCCAAACCGACTGCAAACAATTAAAGATTTTCTGGATAAAAAAGAAATTCAGGCTCTACAATCAGAGCCAACATCTTATTCAGGTGAACGTAAAGAGGCAATTGACAGCATTGCCAAAGCTACAGACTTTTTCCGAAAGGCCGGTATAGTTGGCATTATTGTTTTCATCATAATTTCTATGCTAATCATCTTTAACACCATCAGGATGGCTATATTTAACCGTCGCGACGAACTTATTATCATGCGCTTACTTGGTGCCAGCCCATGGTACATTAAAGGGCCATTTGTAGTGGAAACAATGATGTACGGTATCATGGCGGCAATTGTTTCGATAGTTATTGTTTGGGGGTTATTTGCTATCGCTTCGACCTTGGAAGTTAGCAGCCTACTGGATATTGATTTTTCAAGAAACTATTTTTCAAGGCACTTATGGTTAATAGTTATAGCCCAGATCGGAGCTGGTATAATTATTGGCGCTGCCTCGTCGGCCGTGGCCACGCGACGTTATCTTAAACTCAAATAGACATACCGGCGAGGTGGGTTAAAGCCCGGCAAAGTACTATCCTTAATGCTTGCGCTAAAGAGGAAGGAGTGGTATAATTTCGAGGTTAATGCAAAAACAAAAAATCAAAAAATTACTGGCTTATAGAAAAACGGCTAGCACCGCTGGCATCGCTTTGCTTCTAGCGTTTGGCATTATCTTGAGTGGTTTAGTAGGGGCTGATCAATTTGATGATCAAATCCGCGAACTGCAAAACCAAAATAGTGGTTTGCAGCAGCGTTCCGGTTCGTTGGCGGCTGAAGCTGCCAGCTATCAGGATGCCATTAACAAGCTGCAAATTGAGATTAATGGTATACACCAAGCCATCCTTGACAATCAGCGTAAGAATGATGAACTACAAAGACAAATCGACGCTACACAAGCCGAACTTACCCATCAGAAGTATATTCTTGGACAGAATATTAAAACTATGTATCTTGAAGGCCAGATTTCCACTTTAGAAATCCTAGCTAGCAGTAATGATCTAAGTGAATTTGTTGATAAGCAAGCCTATCGCAATTCTGTTCAGAGAAAAGTCAAAACCACGCTTGAAAAGATAACCCAGATAAAGGTTGAACTGGAAAGTCAGCAACGACAAGTTCAAATTATAATTAATGAACAGGAAGCCCAGAAAGCCCAGTTAGCCTCTAGCCAAGACGAACAATCCAGAATGTTGGCTTATACGGAGAGTCAGAAGGCTTCATTTGACTCTCAAATTAAGGCCAATCAAACCCAAATCAGCGAGCTTAGGCGTCAGCAGGCGGCTACCAATGCTCGACTGTTTGGCGGTGGCCAAATTATCCAAACCAGCCGCTGTGATATTTATCCGCAGGACTGGTGTAACGCCCCGATGGATAGCATTATTGACAGTTGGGGTATGTATAATCGCGAATGTGTTTCCTGGACGGCTTACCGAGTAGCCGCCTCCGGCCGTTACATGCCTTACTGGGGCGGGCGGGGCAATGCCAACCAGTGGGATGATAATGCTCTGGCAGCCGGTATTCCAGTTGACGGTAATCCCCAAGTTGGTGACGTGGCTGTCAGTAACGCTGGTTATTATGGGCATACTGCTTATGTTGAGGCTGTTTACGATGACGGCACCATCTTGGTCAGTCAGTTTAATGTTGATTGGCAAGGTACCTATAGTATGGCTAGAATTCGAGTTGGTAACTTGGTATTCATTCACTTTCCGTAGCCACCTAGGTTGTTTAAGCACCTGTTATAATAACCGTAACCTTCATGGACGGCTTGAATAACTACAATCCGGTGAATGAGACAGTTGCCCGCAAAAAGAGCTGGCCGGTTCTTAAAATAATTATTAGCCTGTTGTTTGTTTTGGCGATTTTCGCGGCCGGTGTGTCTATTGGCCGCGGCGATAAAATTAACCTTAAGGGTTTAAGCGCTCCCAAAAGCACTCCAACGGCTCTGGATTACTCATCGGTTGACCAAGTTTATAATCTATTAAAGTCGAATTTTGATGGCAGTTTAGACACTAGTAAATTGCTAGATGGTCTAAAGTTCGGCTTGGTCCAAGCAGCCAATGATCCCTACACCGAATACCTTAATGCGGCCGATGCCAAAGAGCTGGACAATCAACTATCAGGTACCTTTACCGGCATTGGCGCCGAACTTGGCACCGATGAAAATAACAATATTGTAGTGGTAGCGCCGCTAGCTGGTTATCCGGCGGAGAAGGCTGGTCTGCAACCCAAAGATATAATTGGCGCCATCGACGGCCAAAGTACAGCTGAATTAACTGTCAGTGCAGCCGTTAGAAAAATCCGCGGTCCGGCCGATAGTCAAGTCAAGCTAACTATTATCCGTGGTAACGATAAGCCATTCGATGTCACTATCACCCGGACCCAAATTACTCTACCAAGCGTGGAGTCAAAAGTTGATGGCAGCATTGGCTATATAAAAATCAGCCAGTTTACAGCCGAAACAGTCTCTATTGCCGCCAAGACCGCAACCAACTTTAAACAACAAGGCGTCAAAGCTGTAGTGTTAGATCTACGTAATAACCCGGGCGGCTACTTATCCGGCGCCATAGATGTATCGAGCCTGTGGCTGGAAAAGGGCAAGGTAGTTGTATCCGAACGTCGCGGCAGTCAAGTTTTGTCAACCGATTATGCATCCGGCAACGCTACCTTGCTCGGTCTGCCAACGGCGATTGTCATTAATGGCGGCAGCGCCAGCGCCAGCGAAATTATTGCCGGCGCTCTACACGATAACAGCGTGGCGACTATTGTTGGTGAAAAAAGCTTTGGCAAAGGCAGCGTTCAACAAATTGAACGACTACTTGGTGGGGCCGCCCTGAAAGTGACGATTGCCCGCTGGTTCACACCAAAAGGCGCTAATATCGATAAACAGGGCATTACCCCTGATATTCAAGTAACCCAAACTGATGATGATAAAAAAGCCGGCCGCGATCCCCAAAAAGACAAAGCCTACGAGATTTTGCGTAGCAAAATCCAATGATCAATTTACAAGCGTCAGTTATCAATGAATTTTCAATGTGGCAATTATTAAATGCATTAAAAAACATTGATTACTTGAGCATTCATTGAACACTGAGCCTTAAGCATTGAACATTTACACCAAGTAGCGTAGAGTATTTGAGTATTAATAATTAGCGGAGAGGACCGATAGAGGAGTAAGTTTTAAGGTGGCGGCTAGGCCCGAAACAAAATATATTTTTGTCACCGGCGGCGTTTTATCAGGCGTCGGTAAGGGTATCACCGCCGCCTCACTTGGCAACATCCTTAAAAGCCGTGGTCTTTCCGTTAACATCCAAAAGTGCGATCCTTATCTAAATGTTGATGCCGGCACGCTTAATCCGGCAGAACATGGCGAAGTTTTTGTAACCCATGATGGCGCCGAGGCCGACCTCGACTTAGGCCACTATGAGCGCTTTTTAGATATTGAACTAAATTCGGCCAGCAGTCTGATGAGCGGTCGAATTTTACAAAAGGTTATCGCCGACGAACGCTCCGGCCGCTACTTAGGCAAAACCGTCCAAATTATTCCGCACGTGACCGATGCCATTCAAGAAGAAATAGAAAATACCGCAAAAGGTTTCGATATTCACATAGTTGAAATCGGCGGCACGGTTGGCGATTATGAATCCTTGAGCTTTATCGAGGCCATCCGCGAGATGAACCTGCGGGTTGGCGGCGAGAATTGTCTTTATATTCACGTGGTTTATATTCCATTTATTGGTGCCAGCGCCGAGTTCAAAACTAAACCGGCCCAAAACGCTGTCCGCGAGCTGCGCGGACTAGGTATAGTGCCGGATGTTCTGGTCGCTCGTTCCGAGGCTACGCCGCCTCGTTCGGCTGTCAATAAGCTTAGTTTGCATACCGGAGTGGAGCCCGAGGCTATCGTGCTGCTGCCTAATGCACCAACCATTTATCAAGTGCCACTATCTTTGGAAAATGCCAAAATTGCCGATGTCATCTCCGACAAACTTGGTATTAGACGCCGTAAGTCCGATGTCGAAGAGTGGAAAAAAGTTGTCAAAAGCGCTTTAACCGATTATAAAAAGACCGTCCGAATTGGCTTAATTGCCAAGTATCTAGATAATCAGGACACTTATATGTCGATTTGCGAGGCTTTGAAAGCGGCAGCTTGGGCAGCCGAAGTCAATATTGAAATTGTCTGGGTTGATGCCGAAGGTCTAATTAAAAATGTCAAAGAGCGAGCTAAACTCAAAACCCTCGATGGTTTGGTCGGCATGCCCGGTTTTGGCTCGAGGGGCAGTGAAGGTAAAATTTGGGCGGCCGGCTGGGCTTATGAAAATAAACTGCCTTACCTTGGTATTTGCCTTGGTATGCAGATGTCGGTCATCGCCATGGCCCGCCGGGCGGGCCTCAAAAAGGCTAACTCGACCGAATTTGAACCGGCTACGCCGGATCCGGTAATTTCGACTATGGCCGAACAAATCGGAAAAGAAGAAACCGGTGGCACCATGCGTCTAGGTGATTATGCGGCTGTTTTAGAGCGGGGAACTTTAGCTCGTAAACTATTTGGACAAGAAAAAATTATTGATCGGCACCGTCATCGTTATGAGGTCAATAACTCTTACCGCGACCTATTTGAAAAATGGGGTATTAAGGCTTCAGGCTTATCACCGGATGGCAATCTAGTCGAGCTAGTTGAAGCACCTAATCATCCATTCTACATTGGTACCCAGGCTCATCCGGAGTTCCGCTCCAGACCAAACAAACCCCATCCGCTCTATCTTGGTTTACTACGGGCCGCCGCCAAAAAATAAAATCAGAATATCGTCGAAGGTAAAACGGCTGCGTTTGATCGCAGTACAAGGAAGAACCGAGGAACGGACTGAGACGTACGGGATGGTACGTTGAAGGAGTGCCGCAGGCTCTGACACCGTAATGCGCCAAAAGCGATGACGGTGCAGCCGGCTTGGCTGGCTGGCAGGTCAGCGCGGCGCAGTCGTTTTTATTCGACGATAACTTCGGTACGGGGGATACTACGGCCGGAAAATCTTTTAATTCGCCGCTGGTTAAACTTGACGACGCCATCCTTGGCAGCATGAATCGTAAAGTCGCGGCTGGCAAAAGTGCCTTTGCCGGGCCGTTTAGTCATGCCGATTTGTCGCACTAAAACGTCACCAACCTTAACTTTTTGTCCGCCGGATATTTTTAAGCCCAGCCGTTGACCGGGACTGTCATGGACGTTTCTAGCTGTACCACCGGCTTTAGTTTTAGACATCTAGTTCTCCATTCCTCGCCTTATGTAACCATTACGGGCCATTCCTGCGAAAGTATGATTGATCAGCAGACCAATCGCGCCCTCCTTGTACGCTTCCGCTTTTCCAGCTCTCTTAGCGGTATTTCCCAAATCTGCGTAGAGTTTAGTGCCATCGCGCCTTACTTCTGCCAATAATCCCATGCTCTCAAGTATCTCTTTAATTTCTCTGACAAGAAACGCTCTATATTCAGGTCGTAGCGATTGCCAAGTTTTATCCTCGAACATTACAGCACTCCTTAGCGTATCAACAGCCGCTTCACGGGCAGCCAGTATAGGTGTAAGTTCTGCTTTTTGATAAGTTTTCGACATAACTAGGCCTTCTCCAATGTTAAAATTTCTCGGGCAACGATTTGATTTTCTCTAAAATAAATCAGCTCGTCTCTTTTAGCATGAACTAAGTCCAGACGAGTATATCCCATCTCTGTTAAATGGTCAACTAATGGCAAATGTTTAAAACCGTTTTTAACTCGCCAGGCCGGTACAGCCAGGATCATTCGCTGTCTCGGCTGCAATTGCGTGACAATGTTTTTTAGGAATATTTTAATTATGGTATTGGCGTCGTTGATTATCTTTTTTAAGTTGGCTTCGTCAGGTAGGGAAGCCAGCGGTCGACCCAAGAAAACTTCGGAAGTTACTGCCGAAAAAGGCGGCCATTTATAAGTGGTGGCATCGGATTTTTCAATGACTACGAAGCCCTCAATCTGCGGATATTTGTCAATCAGCCATTTGATATTAACGGTAGAATAATCAATCATCCGTTGCTCGATATCAGTACCCATAACGCTGTAGCCCATAAGTAATGCTTCCTGCAGGATTACACCTGTACCACAAAAAGGATCCAAAACGCGCAGAGCGCGTTTAGTCATTGGTCGCGAGTCGCTAGTCGCTAGTTTTTTGACTGATGACTGATGACTAGCGACTGATGACTCAAACTTGCCCATCGCTAAGTTAATTAAAATCTGGGCAAGTTTCGGAGGCAGCATACCGACGCGGGCATCGCGTTTTGGCCGGGCCTGATCACGGGCCGCATAAGCTTCAATGTTTTGAACAAATAATGTTTGCGCCAAAATAGTCTGCTGACCATTTTTTATTAACAGCAGCTCCCAGCCGCCAAGATGAGTTAGTTTATTATGCAGGACTTGAGCTGTATTAAGGATGGCTGTTTTGTTAGGCACCACCCGAACGGATCGACCACTTTGGCGAATGATTTTTTTGATAGCTAGCAGATTGTAATTAATCTGTTTTGGCGGAACATTAAGGCCATAGACACTTAACCCCAGGCGAAATTTGCCTTTCGACAGATGATTTAAGTGCTTTGGAACATTTTGTTTAAGATGGTCGATCAGGCTATTCCAGTCGGTGTAGGGTAAAAGTGTCAGTATTTTGGCGACTTTTAAAGTTCCGCCTAACCGTTTGAAATTGATATCGGCCGCCTCAACGTCCAGTAAAGCTGCACCTTCAATTGGTTCTACACGTTTGGCACCATACAAGCTTTCCAGCTCGGCCAAGCCCAGAGCTGGCTGTCGACCCAAAATACAGATACTTGTTGCTTCAAATTTAACCACTGCTTTTAGTATAAACTTTCATTCTAGATTGCAGTTATAATACAGAGCATAAATTTATGTTTGATTCAAAAACTGCCAACTGGCGACTGTACCTGACATTGTTGGGCTTTGTGGGCTTAGCGGTTTTAGTTTATGGACTACGGCACCAAATCCTCGATGCCATTAAGGAACTAACCAAAATTAATGCCGCTGCCTTACTTTTAATAATTCCGCTCAAATTCCTTAATTACGATGCCTACACGCGTCTATATCGGCGCCTTTTTGCGATTCTGGGCAATCAGGTGGGGTATTGGCAAATGTATCGTTTGAGCTTAGAGCTGAATTTTGTAAATTACATTTTGCCAAGCGCTGGAATCAGCGGCATCTCTTATTTTGGCCTACGTTCTCGTGCCTTCGGCATTAGCGCCGCTAAAGGCACCTTGTCCCAATTTGCCAAAATGCTTTTACTTTATGTAAGCTATCAACCACTTTTGATTATCGGCCTGTTGTTACTGGCCATGCGCAACCACGTTAATAATTTGGTGTTGATAACCGCAACTTCGTTAATCACCCTCTTAGTTATCGGCACACTTTTTAGCATCTATATGATTGAAAGCCGTCGCCGGATTAAAACTTTTCTTACATTTATGACGCGTGTTTTAAATATTTTAATCAAGCTAATTCAGCCACGCAAAAAAGAGGCCATCAATATTGTCGGCGCCCAGGCGGCTTTTGATGAACTTCACGATCACTATCAAGTTTATAAAAAGAATTGGCGGCAGTTGAAATGGCCTTTTATTCATACAACTTTTGCTAATCTAACTGAAATAGCCGCCTTATATGTTGTATACATTGCCTTTGGCCAGTTTGTTAATGTCGGTGCTGTGATTTTAGCTTATGCAGTCGCTAACTTTGCCGGCCTAATTTCTGTACTACCAGCCGGTATTGGTATTTATGAAGGGCTGATGACGGGCGTGCTGATCGCTACAGGCATACCAGCCGGACTTAGCCTTTCAGTCACAATTATGTTCCGATTGGTAACCATGGCAATCCAACTGCCACCAGGCTACTTTTTGTACCAAAGAGCTATCAGTAATGGGTCGAGGTCACAAAAATAGTGGAAGAAATTATTTTTTCGCCGTCCGAGTTCGTAGCCGTCTTTAACCAAACACTGGAATATGCTTATCCGAATGTAGTGATTGAGGGGGAGCTGACAAACTTTAGAATCGCTAAAAACCGCTGGGTCTATTTTGACCTTAAAGACGAGGCTGCTAGCCTACGTTTCTTTGGCACGGTTTATCAACTACCGGGACCGCTTCAGGATGGACTTAAGTTGCGAGTTGTTGGCGTGCCGCGGCTACACCCAAAATTCGGTTTTACGGTTAATATAATCAGTCTTTTACCGGTTGGTGAGGGTTCGATCAAGCAGGCGGCCGATCTACTGCGTACTAAATTAGCGGCCGAGGGCCTGTTTGACGAAGAACGCAAGCGGTCGTTACCGGCTATACCGAGACGACTTGGCTTAGTCACGGCAGCTGATTCAGCCGCCTGCGCTGATTTTCTTAAAATCTTAAATTCCCGCTGGGGCGGGGTAGATGTACTGCTGGCCGATTGTCTTGTCCAAGGTGATCAAGCGCCAATAGCAGTCATCGCCGCCGTCGAGTATCTTAATCAACTACCAAACCTGCCCGACGTAATTGTTGTAACTCGCGGTGGCGGCAGCGCCGAGGATTTGGCAGCTTTTAATGATGAGCGGCTGGTTAGAGCAGTAGCAGCCAGTCGGGTGCCAACGCTGATTGGCGTCGGTCACGAAACTGATTTTAGTTTGGCTGAACTGGCGGCTGACAGACGGGCTAGTACTCCGACCAACGCTGCCCAGTTAGTTGTGCCGGATAAGGAAGGGGAGCGTCGCCAGCTACTG
>Ga0155636_127_pt1 | contig 44571 bp, 49 predicted proteins | sample RifCSPhighO2_12_FD_107293 | JGI IMG/M metagenome (GOLD analysis project Ga0155636, IMG submission 107293) | Candidatus Saccharibacteria bacterium RIFCSPHIGHO2_12_FULL_47_16b | reverse complement strand
GGAAAAGAAAGGTAAAATTTTGTAATTTTTCCTAATCAATTTTTGGATTTTCCCAAGGACAGACCTCAACAGCATAAGCATAATTATACCTATAGACCTCGACTAACGGTAGTAGTTTGTGAACTGACTGAACAGAACTGGGTGGAGTTTAGGTTGGCATCGCAGGTTACGTTCTCGGCGCCGGGATTAGTCAAAACATCGTCATCGCCATAAGCCACTTTGACTGTCAAATCCCAAAGATCGGTCACATCGCCACCGGCGGTATTTTTGGCCGGGCTTAAACTTAAGTTAGCCAGCCGTATCTTGTTGCCGAGTATTTCGGTTGGATTATTGAGCGCCACCGCGCCGTCGCCAAAAGGACTATTACAGCCGGTGCTGCCCGGGAGACTGTCGCGCAACAATCCAAATTTAGTCTGATTATCGTGATCGGCTAAATCGACCTTTTGATAGAGGTTAAATGTATAACGAATGTTGCCGAGGCAAAGAAAGTAGCTTGCGCCATCGCCGGTAGCTTTAGCTGTCACAATAGTCGGCGCAAACTGGATATCGCTGGTAACTTGAGTCAAAATCTGCTGGGCGACTGCTTGAGTTTGGGTTAAGGTAACGCCTTTGTAATAAACTTTGCCAACCCCCAAAAAGCTGGCCAGGCCAACCAGCAGGACGGTAGCGAAGACCGCTGTAGCTATCGTGAGTTCGACAACTGTGAATCCGGCCGTGGCTTGCTTCTTGCTTCTTAATTCATACTTCATAATTCATGCTTCTTCCCTTAGCCCGGTAGTTTATAAGATAGTTTTAGTTCGTCCTGACCGCTGCCGCTGGCATTGGAGATCCAAGTAGTTGTGGCAGTGAATATTTTGGTGGCGTCACTATAGACCACAGACACCGTGTACTGACTGCCATTTAGGCCGGCGCATTTTGAATCTTGGGCGTCGACCTCGGCCGTACTGCCATCGCCCAATATGCAATAAGGCTGGTTGGATTTATAGCTATTAAGCACCGGGTCATTATTGATATAGGCATTGCGGATGCGTTCGATTTGGCCTTGAGTAATGGATAGGGCCTGGCTGCGCTGGGTCGTGCCAATGCCGATATTGAGGTTATGGTTAGACATCGATACGGCTAAAGCTACCGCCGAGCCGATCAAAACGATACTAAGCATTACTTCAATAATGGTATCGCCGCGACTCCCCCGATGAGATCCGACCTTGGACCCACCCATCAAGGACCGTCCTTGTAAAAAGCAAGGTGTTTTTTTATAAAAACTACTAAGTTTTACATGACTTTTTACAAGGACGGTCCTTGTAATGTGAGTTGCTTTTTCCAAGGTCGGATCTCCCATAAAACTACTCATGTGCAATTTATGAATTTAAGTTCAGTGGTGACACCGGCCGGTTGGTTGGCGATGTCAATTTCGGCTCGGCGATTGCCGGAGGGGCTCTCAAAACAGATTTTCCAAACTTTGGCATCAGCCGGTGGTTGGCAAGTAGTTCCCTCAATGCAACTGTTAGCGGCGCTAGCGTCATGGCCGGCCGTTTGATAATTGTAGGCTTTGGCCTGCGCGGTCTGCGACCCATTTTGGCCAACTGGCGCTTCGCCATTGAAATCGATGTAGAAACCAACCAGGCTGCTGGCTAAGCTCGAGCCATCAATGGCCTCGACATTAGAAGAAATTATTTTGACGTCACTGGCTAATTTGTAAGAAAAGGTTAGATCGGCATCGTCCGAAAAAGCAATCGTCGGGTTGGATTCGGTTAAGTTAGTTGCTAGCCCGACCGGATTGTTGCCAGCGCTATAAACCTGGCGGTTACCAAGAACCTGAAAAAAATACAGGCGGCTGTCACTCGTCGGCGCTTCGACAGCCGTGCCAACCACCAGACAATCTTGGTTGCCGGTACTGCTACCAGTGCCTGGCGAAAGAATGGCTCTGGCTGGATTGCCGCTAACCACACATATGTATCCTTCGCTATTAAAGAACTGGCTGGAGCCAACCCCGCGCAACCGAGTGGTTATCTCGGAGTTAGCGTCCTGCATACTTTGCTCAAAGGCAGTGGAGTTGCTTTGACCGCTAAACATCACCACCCCGCTGACAAAAATGACGCCTGAAATGGCCAGTACGATTAGCACTTCTATCACGGTGTAACCGCCCCACCTGGAAATCATGGCTAAAGTATAGCATAAGGGGTACAACTCCGACCGGAGTTGTACCCCTAGTCACTAGTCGTTAGTCACTAGTTAAGGATATACTAGCAACTAGTTACTAGAGACTACAACTACGTGAGTAGTTGTTCGTACCAGTCGGTGATGGCCGGCCCAAAAAGGAGCACGATAAAAGTTGCGGCTATTAAAAACGGTCCGTAAGGAATTTTGCTTTGAAATCCCCTGCTCTTACTAATTAAACCCGGCAAGGCAAATAAAGTTCCCAGAATTGATGCAAAAAATATCATCAAAACAGCTTTAAACGGCGTGGCTAATATCGTACCGGTGACCAGACCGAGCGTAATATCGCCGCCGCCAATGTATTTGTCGGACAGATTGTAAATTAAGTAAAAAAGACCGCTGGTTACGGCGATGGCGCCAGCCCAATTAAGCAAAGCCGACAGTTTATCCGGCGCATAACCAACAATATAAATTGCCCGGCCGGCAGCCGCAACGAGGAAAGTTGGGTAGACCACTTTGTTTGGCAGTAGCAGCCAGCGCCAGTCGTAGACCGCCAGTGCCAGCAAGCCAACGCTGGTAGCCAGCCAAGTGCTAAACAAAAGCCACTGCCCGGCCCCGCTAAAATCTTGCGGCCATAAAATATACGATGATACAAAAACGGCTGCCATCGTTAGTTCGACGATTGGATATTGCTTGGAAATCGGTTTATGGCAGTAGCGGCAGCGCCCCCGCAAAAATAACCAGCTAAAAACTGGTATAAGGTCTCTTGGCGCAAGCTCATGCAAGCAATTTGGGCATACACTTCTGCCCTTCAAAATGGATAGCTGGTTATTTTTAGTTGCTAGTCTTGAGTCTTCAGTGCTTAGTCTTCTCGAATTTGTTTTTTTAACTGATGACTGGCGACTAGTGACTAGTGACTGCTGTCTGGTTCTCCAGACAACTGCATTGACAAAACTGCCCAAACAAAGCCCCAGGCAGGCTAGAACTACAAGAGTTAAAATCATTATCATTATGCTAGCACGCCTGCCAGTAACTAGTAATTAGGAAATAGGAACTAGCGACCTATAGTCCTAGGGTCTTTTTCCTATTTTCCAGTTACTAATTGCTACTTGCTATTTTCTAATTGCTATATTTAGCCGTTGTCGACGCAGTAGTAGGTGTTAGAGCGTTCCAGCGCAATCGTCAAAGCGTACTGTTTGGAAGTGGCCGAAGCGCCGGTGCCGCCTTGTGGCGGCCGGTCGCCGTTGCAAACCGCGCCGACAGTTATCCAGACATTGCCGAGCGACCAAGCCGGCAAAGTGCCGGTATTGGCGTAGAGGATAGTAGTGTCGCTACCAGAAGTCGGGTCTTGAATGTTAACCTTGCCGTTAATATAGCGGTTGAACCAGTCATAGCAGCTTTGATTGTTATTGTTGCCGGTGGCGCAGTTAGTGAAAGTGCCGGTAACACCTACCCACGGGTAAGTGCCCTGGTTGTTGGCCGAGAATTGACCGAGTTCGGAACTTAAACGGTTGGCAATACTTTGGCGTTTGGAATCACGGGCGTTACGCTGCAGTTGCGGTACGGCAATGAAAACAATTGATAGGATCAAACCGGCAATCGCCAGCACAATCAAAATTTCGATAATGGTAAAGCCGCGAAGTTTTTTTGGAAGTAGTTTTTTCACTTTTTGTATGCCCCCCTCGTAAAAATTTGCTGAATGCTTATGGTTATATGATATTACATCTTTCTGAACTTGCAATCATTATAGTTTGATGAAGTTCTTGCCGGCCAGTGAATAAATTGGCAGCAGCACGGCGGCCACGATTATCAGAGCAATGATACCGACCGTAATCATCAGCACTGGTTCAATTACCGTAGCAATGGTTTTAATCTGATTATCAACTTCTTTCTCATAATAGTCGGCTAGTTTAGCCAGCATTGTATCGAGTGAGCCGGATTGTTCGCCGGTGCGGACCATGTTGGGCACCAGTTCCAAAAAATAGCGCTCATCGGTTAAGCTTTCGCTAAGGGTTTTGCCGCCTTTGACGGCTTCGGCGGCGCGCAAAATGGCGGCCTCAACGTGAAGATTACCAATTGATTTGGCAGAGGTGTTTAAGACTTGAATAAGCGGCACGCCGCTAGCTACTAGGGTAGCTGACACGCGCGAAAACCGAGCCATGTAAAGCTTCATAAACAGCGGCCCGATGGCCGGCGCCCGCATTTTAAACCGGTCGTACACCAGCCGTCCCGGACGGGTGCGGACCCAACGTACAAGTAGGAAAATACCGCCACCAAAAACCAAAATTATCAACCACCAGAAATTTAACAGAAAATGAGTGATAGCCAGCAGAAACTTAGTCACAACTGGCAGTTGAACGTTTGGCAAGCCGGCATATAGACTTTCAACTTGTGGTAAAACAGAAGTCATCAAAAAGACCACCACGCCGACTAAGACAATAATGACCAGCATTGGATAAAGCATGGCGCCGCGCAGGCGCGAAACTATTTCTGAATCTTTTTCCTGCTGGTTGGCCAGTCGTTCCAAGGAAACGTCTAACGTTCCAGAGGCCTCGCCGGCGGCAATCAAACTGGTATAAACGTCGTTAAAAACGCGGGGATGAGCGGCCATGGCCTCGGCCAAGTTGGAACCGGCCTCCACATCATTAATAATTTTGGCAATAGTTGGTTTGAGCTGTTTATTGGCGGTTTGTTTACGAACCGCCTCCAGGCTTTGCACCAGCGGCAAACCGGCATTAACTAAAGTCGATAGCTGGCGGGAAAAGACCACCATGTGTTTGGCTGGAATCCGATTGAAAAATGACCGCAAACCCTCTTCTTTTTTGGGGGTAATTTCTAGAGGGGCCAGACCACGCTCGGTTAGCAGGCGGGCGGCAGCGGCCTCGTCTTCGGCCTCGACAGCGGCAGTTATTTTTTCGCCTGTTCTTAGATTGCGGGCGGTGTAGGTAAAGCTCTGCATCAAGCAACCTCCGGTTGCAGAAGTATGAATAATGAAGTATGAAGTATGTCAGCCTCATAATTCTTAATTCGTAATTCGTAATTCGTAAAAATGCTTAGCATTTTTAGGTCCTCATCAGCCGGTCGAGTTCTTCGACGTCAACGGCATAGTTGCGGGCTTCGTCATAGCTGATAATACCCGAATGAATCAGATGAACCAGTGTCCGGTCCATGCTCTGCATGCCGTACTCGGCGCCGGTTTGAATAACGGCTTCCAGCTGATAGGTTTTGCCCTCGCGGATAATGTTACGAACGGCTGGCGTCGCAATTAAAATTTCGGTGGCTACTACCCGGCCGCCGCCAACGGCCGGAATCAGCCGCTGCGAGCAAATCGCCATCAGGATGTTACCAAGCTGGGCTCTAACTTGTGGTTGTTGATGGGGCGGAAAAACATCTATCATCCGGTCGATGCTTTGGGCGGCCGAGTTGGTATGCAGGGTGGCAAAGACCAAATGGCCGGTTTCGGCTATGGTTATGGCGGCAGCAATGGTTTCTAAATCGCGCATCTCGCCAATTAGCACCACATCCGGGTCCTGACGAAGTGAGGAGCGTAAGGCGGCCGAAAAACTGTAGGTGTCATAATGAACTTCGCGCTGGACAATGACCGATTTTTTAGATTCATGAGTGTATTCAATCGGGTCTTCGACGGTAATAATGTGAGTGGCTCGTTCATTATTAATTTTTTCGATCATGGCCGCTAAAGTGGTTGATTTGCCAGAACCGGTTGGGCCGGTTATCAGCACTAGACCGCGGGGATAGTTAGTAAAGTTATTGAGCACTTTTGGCAGGCCAAGTTGTTCGACGGCCTTTATCTCGTTTGGAATCAAGCGCATGGCGGCTGCCATATTGCCGCGCTCATGAAAAGCATTGACCCTAAACCTGCCCAAAGTACCAAAGGCAAAGCTAAAATCAAATTCTTTATCACGCAGCAAGATCTGCTTTTGGTCTTCGTCTAAAAGTGAAAAAACCAGCGTTTCAACCAGCTGTTCGTTTAAGACTGGCGCGCCTGGAACTGGCGATAAGACTCCGTCGATGCGCAAAATCGGCGGCAGCCCAACCTGCAAATGTAAATCGGACGCCTTTTTCTTAACTACGTCCTCGAGCAAGAGCTCGATTTTGATATTTTGTGATTGTTGTGCCACCCCCTAGTCGCTCCCTTCGGTCGCTTTAGGGTTTAGGGGATAGGGTGTAGGGTGTAGTTCGCTACAATCTAACCCCTCGACCCTTGACCCTTGACCCTGATGATGAATGTAATGAATCATTTTTAGCTGTCGGCGCTAGCCACCCGATTTACTTCCATAACGGTTGTTAGCCCGGCCAGCGCCTTAAGATAGCCGTCCTGCTTCATGGTAATCATACCCTGGGATTGGGCAACTTTATGAATCATAGTGGTAGTCGGACGTTTGACAATTACTTCCTGCATGGCTTCGGTTACCTCAAAAACCTCATAAAGCCCCATTCGCCCTTTGTAGCCGGTTGGGCTATCGGGCGTTGGCTTGGGCTTAACCAAAGTATAAGCGTTTTGCGTTGCCAGTGGCAAGTTCTGATAGCCAAGATCAGCACCAATCTTAGCTACCTCGGCCGGGGATTTGGGCAAAATTGTGCCGATGGTATTTTTGATAGCTAAAGTCTCGGCCGGACTTGACTGATAAGCGTCGCCGGGGATTACCTTACGTACTAAGCGCTGGCCAATAACAGTTCTGACGGTTGAGGCAATTAAGAACGGCTCAATCGCCATATCGAGTAAGCGCGGCAGAATGCCGGCGGCCGAGTTGGTATGCAAAGTGCTAAAGACTAAGTGTCCGGTTAAGGCCGCCTGGACGGCCAAATTGGCCGCTTCCTTGTCTCTGATTTCGCCAACCATCACCACATCCGGATCCTGGCGCAGGACCGAACGCAGGCCGGATGCAAAAGTCAGGCCGATATCGGGATTTATCTGGATTTGGTTAACACCTTCGATTTTGTATTCGACCGGGTCTTCCAGCGTGACGATGTTAATGGTGTCGTTTTTGATGGTCTGAATCATGGCGTACATGCTGGTAGTTTTGCCAGAACCGGTCGGCCCGGAGGTCAAAATCATGCCGTGTGGTTGAGCCAGAGCTTTTTTAACCATTCGAAGCGCCCGGCCGTTATAGCCCATTTCATCAAGCTGAAGAGCGGTATCGGATTTATCGAGTAAGCGCAGCACCACCTGTTCACCCCAGACTACCGGGCTGATGGCGATCCTCAAATCAATTTCTTTACCGGCTACTTTGATGGTAAATTGGCCGTCTTGGGGAATGCGGTGCTCATCAATCTTTAAATTGGATAGGATTTTTATGCGCGACACTAGCGGCGCCTCGGTGTTTTTTGGCAGGCGCATGATTTCGCGCATGACACCGTCTACCCGGCAGCGGATTTTTAGCTCGTGTTCCAGCGATTCAACGTGGACATCGCTGGCATTGTTGTTAACAGCGTATTCCATGATGGCATTGAGCGCCCGGCTGATGGGCGAATCCTGGACGATAGTTTGAACCTTATCAGCGCTTGTCGGCTTCTCGGTCTTGGCAGCACCGGTCGGCTCAATTTCCAGCATCGAGGTTAAGCCGTGCTGCAAGCCGAGTTTGCCGTATTGTTCTAAGACCCGTCGAATGCCCGATTCGCTAGCGGCATAGGCTTTGATGGGGCGGCCGATCTTAGAAGACAAAAAATCTACGGCCTGAAGATTGTCGGCGTCCAACATGGCCACGACTAAATAATTTTGCATTTCGCCAATTGGTACAGCCATGTACTGCTGGCCGATATCTTTAGGCAGTAGGCTCAAGGTTTTTTCGTTAACATGGATGCTGGAGAGATTAACATAAGGCAAGCTATTAACCTCGGCCAAGGCTTTGGCCAGCTGTTCATCAGTTATCCGGCCAGAATCGATTAAATAGGCTAGGATCGGCTGCTTGGCCCGAGCGGCTTTATCTTTGAGTTGCTCAAGCTCGGGTTGGGTCAGCAAGCCATCAGAAACCAATGTTTCTTCGACCTTAACTTGTGTTTCAGGCGAAAGAATTGACATCAGGCGCCTCCATTCGGAGTCGCATTAACCATTTTCCATTTTCCATTAGCCAAATTATTTACCATTAGCCATTCATCAAAACTTCTGGTAAATGACAAATGATACTTAATTGGTAATTGTGAATTGGTAAATGATAAATTCATCACCTATTGGCTTGGGTTGAACGGTGAAGTATTTTTGGTGTTACCGATTTGAATTGGCTGGGTTGGGTCAAGGGCATTACGGTTAAGGAAACTGCTGTAGGCGGAATCATTTTTAACATCCGGGAAGTTAGGATTAATTTTTTCAATCACCGGCACTTGGCTGCGCGATGACGGCGCATTAAAGACTAGGTTAGAAACCGCCAAGGCAATAGTGGCGGCGATTAAAGCAGCCGAGCTTATCAAAATCACATCTCGTCGCTTCATAAGTCGCTCCCTTCGGTCGCTCCAGTTTTCAGTTTACAGTTTTCAGTTTTCAGTAAATTTACAGTTAGCAATTTACTTTTTATTAATGTAGCTACATTGATCATTGATAATTGATCATTCATTGAAAATTGCTTGCCCCGTACCAAAACCTGAGCGGAGTAGTCTGCAATCAGATTACGAAGCTTCAAGTTTTTGGTGTGGGGATAATTGAAAATTGATAATTGTAATGACTTCGTCATTACTTGATCTCCTTATTGCCGGCACTTAAAATTTTAGCCGGCTGGAAGTAGGTTGTCACACTAGCCGAAACCGACAGGCTGGCGCTGGAACCGGACAGCTGCAGTTTAGTGATATCAAATGGCCGAATCGAGCGTTCCAAATCACGCACCAGATTTTGAGCACCTGAATAGGTTGTCAATCCGCTTAGGCTCAATGGTATTTCAACCGGCTGCGGATTGGCGGTTGGCTGGCTGTTAATGGTGGCCGATTGGTCAGAGCCGGCAATCCCCGGATTGCCAATCCGATTAAGCGACATTACCTTGGCAACCGATGAAATTAGAGCCGGAAAGTCGTATTTACTCGGCAAAGCATTAAGCACCACCTGACTATTAGTGCCATCCGGTGGCGTGGCGTTAGCATCAGACACATTCTTGCCGCCGATAGCATTAGGGTTAGCCGAATTAAATGCATCGTACTGGGTTTTTAAGGTTTCGACCGTATCAATGTTGGCCTTAAGTTGAGCAACGGCTTGTCTTTTGGCGGATAGTACCTGACGATGATATGCCGCCTGACTCCATAGGGCTTTAGCTGATAGTAAACAAAAGACCGTCACGGCGGCGGCAACTGTTATTGTTACCAGCATGCGGGTCTGACCGCGGTCCAGATTGAGCTTTTTAAAATCGAATTTAGCTTTCATCATTGACCTCCACCTTGTCCGGTAAATAATGGATCGTCAAGCGCTGACCGGTTGGAAGTCTGTTTAGGGACGCTTAACTTGGGTGTGACATTGGCGCCGCTACTATCAACCGCATTGCTGCTAAATAGGATCGGATTAAAAGTTACATTTACCGAAAAGCTGGCTTTACCCTCGCCGATGCCAAAACTGCTTAAGACTACCGATGGAAAGGCCTTTTGGCCGCCATCATCAGAACCTAGGCTATAGGTGGTGAACTTTAAAGTATCCACGAATGTATTAACCGATTTTTGCGAATCGGCTGTACCGTCAATTTGGATGGTATTGGCCGCTAGATCGAGCGATAAATTGCTTAAGGAAACATTGCTGGGCGTAATATCCGGCATATAGGCAAAAATGCGTGAGACGGCGTGTTTGTTCTGATGCAAGCCAGATAACGTGGCCAGTTGATTTTGAACAGTCAAAATTCTGTCTAGATTTTCGGTGTTAGCTAGCTGCTGACTGTAACTAGTAATTGATTTATCGGCATCGGATAATTGTTTCTTCTGGATGCCGTAAACCGTTAGCAGCAACAAGACAAAAATAGCGGCCGAAATTAGACTTACTAGCAACACCCCACTAGTCAACAGCCGACGGCTTCTTTCCAACTTGACGCCGGTCTGCTTGATATCTGGCAGTAGGTTAAATTGGGCTCTTGGCACCATCAAGCGTTCCTTTCAGTCACTTTAAACTCTAAGCTCGAAACTCGAAACTCTAATGTTTGGAATTTATGATTTAGCACTTGGAATTTGTTTAGGATTTCGGGTTTAGAAATTAGAAATTGAAATGACGTAGTCATTATTCCATCCTTCCGGCTAAGCCGACGGCGACCGCAAAGTGGCTGGAAACCACCATGGTCTGATTTTGCTGCGGCGGCGGCACGTTAACGTTACGCCAAGCATTACCAATTTCTACATTAATACCGAATTTGTTGGCAATGTAAAGCGGTAGCTCCGGCAAAGTTGAGGCTCCGCCGGTAACGATAATTCTGTCCAGTTTGGTATTGCCATAACGTTCGGCAAAAAATTTAATCGATTTTTCAATTTCGCCGGCTAGGCCATCGATAACACCGATGATGGCCGCATAAACCCGACCTTCCAGCTTATCTTTGCCCAGTCCAAACTTAAGCACATACTGCTGGGCTTGCCGGGCATCAACCCCCAGATTTTGGCTGGCCGCCCGGGCGATGTTTTGCATGCCCGTAGGGATGGCCCGCACTAAATGCGGCGTGCCACCAAAACTGATAATCAAATCGGCGCTAACACTGCCAACGTCTAAAACCAGCTGCGGTAAAGTGGCATCGGCCGCCACAATCGCCCGGGCTAAGGCCATGTTATCCGGCTCCATTGCGATGACGTTTAAGCCGGCGGCCTCAACTAACGCCAGGCGGGATTCTATAAAATCATTTGGCGCACTGGTGATAAGCACTTCGACTTTGCCGGCTTGCGGTGAATTACCAATTACGGCAAAGTCAACTTTAGATTTATCCGGCGGCGTCGGAATATACGAACCAGCCTGATAGTGGATGGTTTTATCAAGTTCGGCCGGGAGCATTTTTGGAAGATCAATAATGGTCGTAAAAACCCTTTGGGATGGAATGTTAACAGCCACGTTTTTGGCGGTAATCCCCGTCTGTTTAACCAGTCTTTGCAAGGCTTGAGTAAAGCCTTGTTTATCAACCACGTCGTAGCCAGTGCCAACAGTGCTATCCAAAGTTATTTCGCCGTAGCGATCTAGGGTTTTTATCGGTCCAGGGCCTTTTAGTTGAACGGCACGGAGGCCAAAGGTGCCAATATCCAGGCCAAAAAAGTCGGATCGCCCACCACTGAAAAAAGCCATAATTAACTCTGATTATACATTAGCGTTATAGATTAACACCAGTAATTTACAATTTTCCATTTTCAGTTTTCAATACGTCTTTAAGTTTTCCGTTTTCAATGTAAACAGATCATGGTAAACGCATGGTGAACGGTAAACTGTAAACCGTAAACGGATGTTAGAAGACAGGTGGAAGACTGATTAAACTTTGGATTTTGCCGCTGCTGGCGCCGGCATCGTTGAAAAAGCCACCGCCAATGACCATTTCCGGCGTGAAGTTAAAGACTTCGGCAATGTTACCGCTGCTGGCGGCTTCGCCTGGGGCCGCCGAATTGACATCGCCATTGGTGCGCACTAGATTTACCTTTTTGGCAATGAAGGCGCCGTTAACAGTTAACTTGTTGCGGCAGGCCGCACTAACATAAACATCGGTTGGCGGATCATTTGAGTTAGTGTGGCAGGTCCAAATGATACCCGAGGCTGCTGGGTCGGTGCTCGGCTGGCCAATGTAAAGTCCATCCAACTGGCCAACGTCATTGGCAATGTAGATGTTGCCTTTTACGACCAGTGTAAACTTGGGCACATTATCAACGTTATGGACCCCATAAGTAATATTGCTGGAGATAAAAACATTGCCTGAGACAAATAAGGTAATTTTTTTACCGGCGGCGATTGGCGAAGCTGCAGCAACATTGGTGATGCCACTGCCATTGATTAAATATTGGCCGGAATTAAGAGCCGCAACGTCGTTAGCCGAGGCGATAGTTTGAGGCGAAGATTGCTTAGTGCCGAAATAATCTGGAATGCAGTGTGTTTGTTTCGAGCCCTCTAAAAAACCACCCCAGTAGTTTGTAGCTGTAATCGTGCTCTTGTTAGCAAAGCTGGTTTTGTTGTAGCCGGTGGTGCCAGTTGAGAAGCCATAAGGCTCGCCGCTGGCAGCGCTGTTGCCTTCAATGATACCAAGCGCCAGAGCGCCAAATTCACTGCCCGCGCCCGAGGCCTTTTGGCTGTTGGCATCATATCTGGCAAAACCCATCACGCCACCTTTATATAAATTAGAGGGGCCAGAGGAGCCGGTGTAATCGGGTGCTTGGTAGCTACTGTCCGACGGATCGCAGGACGATGGACCGGAGTTGAAACCGCCGCCACTGAATGTATCGGCGCCGTAGGCTTTAAAGTAAGGCCGAGTATCGGCATAAACAGCTCCCAAGCTGGTGAGGCTAAAAACCAACAAATAAACAGCACTGAGTATTAGAAGTCTTGTTTGTCTTCGGCTCATACATAAGCAGTATACATTTGAGCGCCAACTTGGGCAATCTAACGAATATTGATATTTACAGATTAATAGTATTGCTCTTTTCGCCATTTTATGATTTAATGCTAATATTATGGCGGGTGAGTCCAAAAGCTTAGAAAAATTCCCTGGAGCTCAACAAAGAGTCATTCGTTTAGAAGATTTTTCTGATGGTCAAACACAGGCTGTTAGTCTTGAGACCCTGATGGAAATGCCAATTGGCATACTTAAGATTGCTGGCGTAAATCTAGTCCTATGCCGTCGAATTAATCCTACAGAAAAAAGAATAGCGATGGCATTCGAACCTGTTCGGTTTTATGGTGCTCGCATGCCTCTTCAAGAACCAGAATTTGGTCAAGAATTGGGCTTAAAATGGCGAACTAAAACGCGTAATACGGAACATTTTCCCAATCCTTGGATGCCTTTCAATCCAAATGGCCTGTCTAGTTCGGATGTCAGACAGTCCAAAGGTACAGATATCGATCCAAAAAAAGTAAAGTCTTACTTTGTTTTAGGTTACTACGCCGAAAAGATGATAGCCAAAACCACAGAGGAAGACAGGGCTTACGCAAGGAATATGTTCGGCATCAAAGATGGTCTCATTACTTCAGACTAATATCTGACTTGTATTGCTCCTCTTACTCCTATAATAATTAAAGTAGATGGATAAGGTGAAAAATCCCCGGAACGCTTTGATTTCGGTTTACGACAAAACTGGGATTGCCGAGTTTGCGGCCGAGATTAAAAAAATGGGCTTTATTATTTATGCTTCCGGCGGCACCGCTAAAGAAATCGCCAAGGCTAAGGTGCCGGTCAAAGATATTGCTGAATTGGTTGGCGGCGATGCTATTTTGGATCATCGCGTGGTGACACTATCGCGCGAAATCCACGCCGGCCTTTTGGCGGATAAAGCTCACGCCGCCGAACTCAAAAAGCTGGGTATTCCCCGCCTCGACTTAGTTTGTGTTGATATGTATCCTTTGGCTGAAGTCATAAATAAAAAAGGCGCGACCGAGACCGATGTTATCGAAATGACCGATATTGGCGGCCCGACTTTGCTTAGAGCCGCTGCCAAAGGCCGGCGGGTTGTGTTGTGCCGGCCCGAACAAAGACAAACCGTTATCGAGTGGCTCAAAGCCGGGCGGCCGGATGCTAAAAACTTCCTGACGGCGCTGGCCGCCGTAGCTGAACTGGAAGTCGCTAAATACGTTTTTGCTTCTGCCAAATACTGGGGCGGTGATGAATTTGCCGGCTTTATTGGCCAGCGAATCAACCAAACTAAATACGGCGAGAACCCCTGGCAAAAGGATGCCGGCTTTTACAGTGAAGGTCTGGGTTTTGACCGGCTAGGCTTAGATTGGTTTGAGCAGCGTGGCGGCACTAAACTTAGCTATAACAACTACGCTGATATTGACCGGTTGCTTCAAAGCATCACTCACATTGCTGCCGGCTTTGATAAGAATTTTGGCAAAGTTCCGGCCGTAGCCTTGGGTGCCAAACACGGTAATGTTTGTGGCGGCGCGGTTTCAAATTCCAAAGTCGAGGCCATCAAAAAAATGCTCGATGGCGACAGGCGAGCTATTTTTGGTGGTTCGGTTATGTTCAACTTTGGCCTCGATAAAGAATTAGCCAACCTACTACTGGAACACGGCATACCTGACGGCAAACGTTTACTTGATGTAGTGGCGGTGGCTGATGTAACAGATGAAGCGCTTGACATTTTACAGCGCAAAGGTGGCAAACTGCGGGTGGTTACCAATCCGCAGTTAGCCAAACTTAATCAAAAATCGCTTGATTCATTGGAGAGATTCCGTTACGTCCGCGGCGGCACGTTAGTCCAGGATAATTACACATTTATATTGGATCTTAAGTCTCGTGATCTGCAAAAAACCAGCCAACCACCCTTTGCAAGGCCGAGCCTTGCAAAATTGGAGAAAGATTTAGTCCTAGCGTGGGCGGTCGGCTCGACTAGCAATAGCAACACCGTAGTTCTGGTCAAAAATGGCATGTTGATTGGCAACGGCGTTGGCCAGCAAGACCGAGTTTCGGCCGCTCAACTGGCCTTGAAACGAGCCCGCGACGGGGGCCATGATATTGCCGAAGCCATAGCCTACAGTGACAGCTTCTTCCCCTTCCCGGACGGACCAATTAAGCTGGCCGATGCCGGGGTAAAGGCAATCTTGGCCACCCGTGGCTCGGTTAATGATGCTAAAGTTGCCGAGGCCTTAAAACAAACCGGCGTTATTTTCTATACCCTACCCGATGAACTCGCCCGCGGCTTCTACATGCACTAAGTAATCAGAAATTATAATTAGGTGGTTCTGTAAATCGCATCAGTGCTTCAGCATCGTAGGGTTTACCACTTAGACAATTACGCACGTTTGCGAGATCATTTCTATATTTAGCAAAGTACGGTGGTTCAAGTGCATCGGCAATCTCTTTTAGAGCAACGTCTAATGAATGAATCATGCCACGTCTGAGCTCTTCAGCAAAATCTTTGGTACGATCCTGTTGTTCTAATGATGCGACAAACTCTACAGCTTCTCGCCAACGACGCTGACCACCATCATGGTGCCATTGCGCCGGACCGAAACCTTGCCTCTTCGGGTCTTTCAGATATTGTTCCCTATCAGCCACGATAAACTCCGGCAGAAGGCCTCGTCCCCAGTAATTAACGTAGTTATTTAACCTTTCATAGACGGAGGCTGCGCCTTCGGCCATCCGAAAGAGTTCCTCGGCCCTTTCAAGTGCTGCCTGCCTTCTCTCACTTCTCCCCATTGGCACCTCATAGTAATCATCACCATGTTTTTCCGTACGAGTTGTGGGTCCAGGGTTCGGGAATTTCTTTCTCAATGTTTCAGGGTCTAACCCCAGTCTTTTATATTCAGGTTCAATCGAAAGAAAGTCGCGCAAGCTGTTTTCTCCGCCCTGCTCGGCAAGTTCGTGAAACTCCTCTGGCAGTCTTTCGCGTTCGACAGGATCAAATGCCAGCTCTATTGTTCGCGCTAAATTGCTAAGAACTGCCGTTAGAAATTTATCTCTACTAATATCTACTTGCTTCGGGTCTATAGTGGACAAGAATTCTTTGTATAATTCGGTATTCTCGAGTATTGGTAAGAGACCTCTGCTGCTTATCCTTTCACCCATAGCTCCACCCCAGGTACTACCAAACGGTGCTATTTTTATGCCCAATCTCATAAATGTATCGCTATGTACTATTGTCTGTAGTTCGCCATGCATGTCGCCTTCGACGACGCGATTCTCAACTCGCTGATTCATACTCTCATAAACATCATTTTGCTCTAGAACTTCTGAATCTTCCTCTTCGCCAACAGGCATAAGTCCTAAAAAGAGGTTTGCTAAACCAACTCCTAGCCCAGTGTGCTTTCGGTTGTATTCTAGAATCTCATCATAAGCTGATGTAACAGCTTCATAACTGGGTATGTGATTTGGTCGTTCTTGTTCACTCATTTTTTATTTTGGGTTAACACGTTAATACTAGCATATTTTATCTGTTTTTGCAAGGTGTTTCCTCTGTTACACTAGTCTTATGAGTTTATCTATAGGAATCGTAGGCCTTCCTAACGTTGGCAAATCGACGCTTTTTAACGCCTTAACAGATGCCAATGCCTTGATTGCCAACTACCCGTTTGCCACAATCGAACCAAATACCGGAGTGGTGCCGGTGCCGGATGAACGGTTGGAAAAATTAGCCAAAATTTACAAAACCGACAAAATTGTGCCAGCGACCGTGAAATTCGTTGATATTGCCGGATTAGTGGCCGGCGCGCACCAAGGCGAAGGCTTAGGCAACCAATTTTTAAGCCACATTCGAGCGTGCAATGCTATTTGTCACGTAGTTCGGGCTTTTGAGGATGAAAATGTCCAAAATAAGGGCACCTCGGATCCAAAAGAGGATATCGAAATTATTAATACCGAGCTAGTTTTAGCCGATTTGGCCACTGTTAACAAACGTCTGCCGGTTTTAGAAAAAGAAGTTAAGGCCAATCCTAAACTCACGCCAATTTATGATAATTTACTGCTTACCAAAAAAGTATTAGAGGAAAATAAATTAATTATTTCCGTCCCCGAAATAAATTTGGACTATTTAGATGATTTATTTTTAATTACGGCCAAGCCGGTAATTTATGTTTTTAACGTTGACGAAAAAAAATTAAATAAACTAGAAAATAATAAAAATTTAAGTGCAATAGTTGAGCCGTCCGAAGCCATTATTATTTCTGCCAAACTAGAAGATGAACTGCGCGGCCTAGACGAAACCGACCGTCAGGAACTCCTAAAAAGCTACGGTCAAACAGAAAGCGGTTTAATCCAATTAATTCATGCTGCTTATAAAACTTTAGGCTTGCACAGCTTTTTAACGGTTGGCGAAAAAGAAGTTCGGGCTTGGACAATTAACAGAGGTACAACTGCTCCTGAAGCGGCTGGTGCAATCCATACCGACTTTGAGCGCGGATTTATCAACGCCCAAGTAGTAAATTACCAAGATTTAATTGAAGCAGGCTCCCTGTTGACCGCCCGGGCAGCCGGTAAAGTCCGGACAGAGGGCAAAAATTACGTGGTGCAGCCAGATGATGTAATTGAATTCCGGTTCAACCCTGTAAAATAAATGCTAAAAAATTAGAAAATTCGTTTGTAAACTTGACAGTAAATTTCGACTATTCTTTGATTAGTACTGTAGGCTGCTAGATCAATACTCGATTAGCGGCTGATTTGGCAGCGTTCAGACAGTAAACTTAACTATTTTGAACAATTTATTTATGCAATTTCTAAAGAGTTAAGTAGTTTAATCTACCTGTTGGAGCTGGGTAGTAGTGTTTGACCAATTGGTTCGCTCTAGCAGCCAATTGTTGCTGTTCTGGCTGCACTTGTGGGTCAGTTTATCGTTGAGAGAGGCGGCCGAGCGCTCACCACAGATAATGTCATAGGAATAATCCAGCTTATAAGCCTTTAACTGCTTTTTCTCGGCCTGCTCAAGGCAGTTGTCCTGGAAAGTTGAGCAGGAACTAGCCAAATCTAGATATGGCTTTAGTTGAGCGCTATTTTCGGTTGATATTCGGATGTTGATAATCAGCGATTTAGTCACTTCAGCGTCAAACCACTGGTCGAAAATCAGATTACCAAGGTCATAAACAATCAGTCTTCCCTTGTAACTTTCCGTTTCCTGCACCACATGGGGGTGATCGGCAAAAATAACATCAGCACCAAGATCAATCATTTGCCGGTAGAGAGTCTGTTGTTGGACGTTAGAATGAGTAGCATACTCGGTACCGCCGTGCGGAAACACCCAGACCGGAAAATAAGCCGCATACTTACTAATTTGGGCCAGTTCTTCATCTGTCGGTACTCGGGCCAGCCAGTGGTAGCCGCACATGGCAATGGGTAATTTGCTAGCCTGATCATCTAATTTGACGCTCAAGCTGATAACTTCGCATAGTTCGTCCTTTTGTGAAATATCATAATGGCCAAAATATTGCCGGCCGGCGGCCGTTAAATTACTCCTGGTATCAGCAAAACCATCGGCGCCGGTGTTGTCAGTGTGGTTATTGGCCAGTGTAAAGACGTCAAACCATTTTTTAGCAGCATCTAGATAGGCTGGCGAGCATGAGAAAACTAGAGAATCAACTTGGACTTGATATGGTACTTTCTTATCTGTTATCGGGCATTCCAAATCGGCAATCCAAGAATCATATTTTGAGCGCTCAAAGTCACTTAATCTGGAAAAGGGCCAATCATAACCTAATGAAGTTTGTTGGGCGTACAAATCAATCGCTCTACCCCAGAAAACATCGCCCGAAACTAGGTAGCTACCCCTGAGTTTTTGATTTGGGGTATTATTTTTTTGTTTTTCAACAGGTGTAGATTTAATTTCCGTCGGAAAAAGCCAGGTTTTTGCCAGTTTATAGCTCAGGCCAAAAATAGCAATAAACAGAAAAACTTCAGCTAAAAATATCGTTAACAGGGGTAAAGTACGTTTTTTGCTCATCTTCCTAATTTAAGCAGAAAAATATTAAAAATAAATGCGGCTAACGCCTTATAAGACACGTCGCATCGTCGGTTTCTTATCCTCGCCGGGTGCGGAATGAATCCGACACTCGGGAGATTTTCCGGAGAGAAAAGGAGAAAAATGTTAGAAAAATTGGAAAAAAGCTACTAAATTGACACAAAAATCACTATATTTTCTGTAAGTAGTAAAATCGTTCCAGATTTCCGTGAGTTCCTGACACTTCAGAATCCATTTTATCGGCGACTTTGAACAATTTTTTTATCCAAGTTTCAAATTGTTTGATGATTTGGCGACGAATTCTGTCATTTTTGACAATACCTCTGTTAATTTGATCTCTTTTAGTCTCAAATTGCGGTTTGAATAAGACAATTAGTTTGGTTTTTGAACCGGAAATTTGATGTAAATGAGGTAAAACTAGCCTAAGTGAAATGAATGATAGGTCGACCAAAATTAGGTCTGGTTTATTTTTTGGCTTAAAATTTCGAATATCGGTTTTTTCATGCAGCTCAATTTTGCTAGTTTGGCGTAATTTCGGGTGCATTTGGTCGGTTCCGACATCTATAGCGACGACTTTTTGGGCGCCATGCTGCAAAGCGTAATCTGTAAATCCACCGGTACTACTGCCTACATCAATAACCAGCTTATTTTTAAAACTGACCTTAAATTTATTATTTGCAGCCTCTAATTTTAGGCCGCCACGGCTAACGTATTTTTGCTTTTTATTTAGTTTAATTTTTTGATAATTATGAATAAAATAGCCGGATTTTTTAATTATTTTCCCATCCACCTCAACATAGCCTAATTTAATATAATTTTCGGCCTGAGAGCGGTTAGTTACTAAACCGCGGTTGACTAGCTCCTTATCTAGGCGAAATTTAGTCATTTTAGATTAATTTTAGCGGCCACGGCCCTTTTACCATCTTCGTGGCGGGCAGCTTTTATTAAGCTGATGGAATTAATTTCAATAATTTGCCCGGTTTTTATCTTTGTACCCTGCCGGCGGCGGATATGCGGCCGATAATCTGGGCCAGCGTGAGCATTTTTGACTGCCCAACGGGCGCTAATTTCCTCGAACCAGTCTAATGATAGCTGATGAAGAGTTAACAAGGCTTGACTCTGCTTAATTAGGCTAACCGAGACGTCCTTTTTTGGTCCAAACATAGCTTTGGCACCGATGGTTAGATTAAATTTAGTGATTTTGGCGAATTTGTCAGTAAAAGAATTAATCATCCCTGGTTCGCTAAGATTACTGACAAACCACGGGATAATCGTTACGTGCAGACGGCCAGGCTGAAACTCGGTGCCAACTGGCATGTCCTCGGGCATTAAAGCCAGCCAGTAACGTAATTTATCAGCCTTTTTGACGTTCTCTGTAACTTCCACTTGCCGTATCCACTGATATTACATCCCCAGTTTTAACATGCGCCGGCACTTTGACTTTTAAGCCCGTTTCAGTCTCGGCGTCTTTAGTAACAGAGGTAGAGGTGTCGCCGCGCACCGCTTCTTCGGCCTGTGTTACCTTTAACCAAACGTTTTTAGGTAGCTCAATATTGATAAGCCGACTGCCGAAAAATTGGCCAGTAAGGTTCTCGCCCTCTTTGATGAATTTAACTTGATCGTCCAAACCGCTAAGATCGTACTGCTCATAATTTTCCGGCTCCATAAAGTAGAATTGGCGGTTGGCTTGATAGAGATATTGGATTGGGCGGCTGGTTACATCGGCCGGCTCTATCTGTTCACTACCCTTAAAAGTCTTGTCCAAAATCTTCCCGTCTAGTAAGTTTTGCAGTTTGACACTGACCGTTGCGCTGCCGCGGCCCATCATTTTGTGCGTGTAGTCCAAAACTTTGTAGGGCACACCATCTAGCTGGAAGATTGTGCCTTTTTTTAAATCAGTAAAGTTGAGAGCCATGTATTCCCGTTTTCTGTTTACCGTTTACCATACGTTTACCGTTTTCCATGTAGCTACATTGATAATTGTAAATTGATAATTTATTGAGAATTGTAAATTGTGAATTAAAAATTGCTTTATTAACCGTTCGAAACGAATGGCAATAAAGCCAGGTGTCTAGCTCGCTTAATGGCTCGGGCTAATTGCCGTTGCTTGCTCTCTGTTAAACCGGTTTTTTTACGCGGTTCAATCTGACCGTACTGGTTGATGTAGCGCTGTAAGGTCTTAAAATCCTTGTAGTCAAAATAAGCGACATCTGTCCGATATTTGAAAATCTTCGCCATTTATCGTTCTCCTTTCAGTCGAACTTAGGGTTGAGGGTCGAGGGGTGAGGGTTTAGGTCAATCTTCTGTACCCTATACCCTAGCCCCTATCCCCTATTTAGAAGGGAATATCGTCTAAATTAATTGGTTCGTCGCCGATGTCCTCGATGACGACTTCCTCGTCCTCGTCAGCTTTTTTCTTGCCGCCCTTTTTAGGTTTAGCGGCTGCTGGTTCGGCCGGTGCTGCTTTAGTTTTATCATCGGCTGCTGCCGGCGCACCGCTCGGGCCACCTAAGAAGGTAACGTCGTTGGCGACAACCTCGACCTTGCTGCGCTTTTGGCCATCTTGTTCCCATGAGCGGCTCTGTAAGCGGCCATTAACCAGCGCGGCACGGCCTTTGGTTAGATATTGAGCTACCCGCTCGCCGAGTGGTCCCCAAGCTACAATGTCGATAAAATCGGTTTGTTCCTTCCACTCACCATCGCCACTTCTGTAGCTGCGGTTAAGCGCTAGACTAAAGCTGCAAACGCTTTGACCGTTTGGTGTGGTGCGCAACTCTGGATCACGCGTTAAATTACCCATTAAAATTACTTGATTAAAACTCCTCGCCATGGTTCTACTCCTTATTCACTACTCTCTACTCACTATTAATTCTACTCTTCTTCGCTTTCTTCTTTACCTGAACTTGCGGCCCGTTCGGCCGCCTTGGCAGCTTTTTCTTTAGCCAGTGCCTCGGCTTTGGCTTTAGCTTTCAGATCCGGCTTGGTAATTAAAAATCTGATTACCTCGTCGGTAATGTTAAGGGTTTTTTCAATTGCACCAACAGCCTCCGGCGGCGCCTCAACCGTGTAAAAAACGTAGACCGCAAAATCGTGTTTCTTAATTTTGTAAGCTAGTTTACGCTTGCCCCAATTATCAGCTTTACTGATTTTAGCGCCGGCTTCGGTAATGATTTTTTCAACCTTACCGGAGGCTTTGTCCATATCAATTTCTAAGCCGGGATCAAATAGAACTGCTACTTCATATAAATTCAACGACCCGCGCACCGCGCTGGCCTGCTCGACGGCAGAGCCGCCGACTCCGCCAGTGCTTACAGGCACATTACTGCGTTGCCGACTGCGGTACTCATTTGCAGTACCATTTTGTACAGCCTCATTGCGTTCCTCGCCGTCGCCTTGTACTGCGCCAGTCTGCGCAGCTCGTGCATTCATGAATAAAATCTCCTCCTCTGGTTAAAGCCCGAGTGCCGATACGAGTCGCCTCGAGCCGAAGTTAAATTAGTCGCTAAATTGTAGCTATTTTAAGTTTGTAGGTCAAGTTTACCGCCGATGGGCCACAAGCCGGTCAAGAGCTGTCATTGCTAATTTACTATCTTCTGGGTCAATACCCTTTTCTACAACTAAATACGTATCCAGCGTGGCCCAGACGTCTGCGGGCAAAGGTTCCTCTGGTGTTTGGGCGTGCAGATATAGAGTTCGTCCCAAGGCTGCGGCCAGCCTGCCGACCTGTCGATTGTATAAGCTAAGATCAACATTTTCAATTTCCAGACCCGCCATAAAAAACTGATTATAAATGAAACAAAGATTCTGTAAAGTACTACTTTTTCCCTTCTTCGGGAAAATTTTCGTCATACATCTGTTCGGTTTCATCAGCAGATTCATCAGCGCCAAAAACCTGGTTTATGTCGCTAACTAAAACGTGGCGTGGTCGCGAGCCTTCGGCTGGGCCGACAATGCCTTGCTCTTCCATCATGTCGATCAAACGGGAAGCCCGGCCGTAGCCAATTCGAAGTTTACGCTGAAGTAAACTGGTGCTAGCCTTACCATTCGTGATAACGACTTCTATAGCGTCGCGCCAGGCACTATCATCAACCGTGCCTTCGATGCTCAAAATTGAGCCGGCTCGGCCGGTTAGCTGGACTGGTTGAGACACAACTTCCTCATCGTAAGTCGGTGATCGCTGGTCGCGCAAGAAGTTGCATACTTTGGTGGTCTCGGCATCGGTGATCAAAGCGGCTTGGACACGAATTGGCTTGTTAAACTCGGGCACGCTAAAGAGCATATCGCCGCTGCCCAACAGCTTTTCGGCGCCGGCTTGGTCAATGATGGTGCGCGAATCGACTTGCTGAACCACCGTAAAGGCAATCCGGCCCGGCACGTTGGCCTTAATTAAGCCGGTTATAACGTCCACACTTGGTCGTTGGGTGGCTATTACCAGATGAATACCAGCCGCCCGGGCCTTTTGGGCAATACGCACTACCAGTGCTTCCACGTCACGGGCAGCCATCATCATCAAATCGGCCAGCTCATCAATCACGATAACGATATAGGGCATCCCTTCTTCCTGTTTATGGTTGTTGTATTCAGCGATGTTGCGTTTACCAACTTCACCAAACGTTCTCAACCGCCGTTCCATCTCGGCCACTGCCCATTTGAGGGCGCTAATGCACTTTTCCGGCTCGTGAATCACCGGTGCTAGTAAGTGTGGAATATTGTTATAAAGGTTCATTTCGACCTGTTTTGGATCAACCAGGATGAGTTTGAGTTCGGATGGGCTATTGCGATAAAGCAGGCTGGTCAAAATGGTGTTAATCATGACGGATTTACCGGAACCGGTCTGGCCGGCAATCAAAAGGTGCGGCAGTTTATCCAGATCGGCCACAATCGGCGTGCCGGAGATATTTTTACCAATGGCCATCGGCAAGGGACTTTTTAACGACCGCCACTCATCAGCCGATAATAAGCCGTGAATCGAAACCGTGGCCGCTTTAACATTTGGCACTTCTATGCCAACCGCCCGTTTACCCGGAATCGGCGCTTCCATGCGGATGCTTTGGGCGGCCAAATCCAAGGCTAAGTTGTTTTCTAAAGCAGTTAGGCGGGACAATTTAACGCCGGTTGGCGGCTTGAGCGTGTACTGGGTTACCCGCGGACCAACATTGGCGCCTTCAACCCCCACATCAATATTAAAATTAGCAAAAGTTTCTTTAATTATTTGGGCGTTGCCTTGGACATCGCCGGCGTCAGCCTTATCCTGCTTATCACTAAGTAAGTCGAGTGACGGAAATTGCCAGTCTGGATCAGAAGCGGCGGTCAGGGCGGCATGATTTTCGGCTGGCGACAGCCTTTCGGCCACATTGCGCAGGCTAGCGCCCCGAGCTTGACCGGCCCGGTGATGTTCAACCGGCACCCCCTCGTGCAATTGAAAGTCCGGGCTCATTTTGGCTTTGAGAGCAGCTAAATCTTCCTCGCCTTCTTCGCCTTCTGGCTTCTCGCGGATAAATAAGTCTTTTAGTTTGAGTAAGCTACGTGGATCAATTGCCAGCGTGAAAAATAATGCAAATAAGGCCAGTAAGAAGAAAATCAACGAGCTAAGAAACTCACCGAATGGACCTATTAACGCACCGCCGACTGATTTGCCAACGCTGCCGCCGTGCTCAAATGCAATGTGTAACCAGGCCGCCAAAAAAACAATGGTGCCAAGCGCACCAATCATTTTGGGCAGAGGTATTTGTTGATCTTCGCTTAAAAATTTCAGGGCGCCAAGATAAACCAGAACAAACGGTGCAAAAACGGTGGCTATGCCAAACCAGCCCCAAGCGCCATTCCATAATCCCTCTGGAATTGGCGCGTTAATAACGGCGCCAAAGGCCATAACCAAGCCGCCGACAATCAGCAGAACCGCGCCGACGCCCCGCCAAAAGCCAGCGCTCCTTTTAGTAGCCTCCCTTTTCTTGGCGGCTGCTGAATTTTTTCTCTTTTTGGCCATTGAAAATAGTATAGCTTAAGAAGTAACAAAATACCTGCTCAAGGCAAGTGTTGTAATTATAACACTCCACACCGCTGTTGTCAAACGCGGGGCGGGAGGTCTGACCTCAATTATGCTGTCAACCCAGCAGTGAGCCTTCGAGATTATTCGACTTCACATAAACTAGATCGGCTCGTCAAGAAACTTCAATTGCAGTAAATTCCCTAACCTTTTGATAGTCATGTCGTCGAATAACTAGGCTCCATGGTTAGGCGAGCTGACTTGAAAGTCTACTGCTGGGTCAATCTAGGCAGCTTGATCGAATTCAGCTCGCGCTAATACCTGTTCTTCAATATCAAACGGGTTACGCAAATCCTTAATTCCGGCTTTATCTGCGTAGGCGAATGGGTGTGCTTTTGCATCATGCCTTGTTGATGGGTCGATCGCAAATTGAAGCCATAGTCGTAGAGTATCACCTTCTTTTTTAGGCTTAGCTATGATTCTCAACGCCATCTCACCAGCGGCTATACCGACGCTAACATATTTCTCGGGGTCATCCACCGGTCCACCATCAATTTCCAGCCAATCTTCCTCTAGCATTGTTTCGAGTGAAGACTCCGGTAGGCCTTCAATAGGCACTAGCTCGTTTGAAGTTGACAGTTCATTTGTTTCTGTATTTGCCATTTTATCCTTTCTTTTTTATTTAGATTTTGTTTTAAAAAGCCCCCGAGGCGGGGGCTTACATTTAGCTATTTATTCGCAACGCGCTAAATCAGCCCCCTTAAGGGAAACATGATAAGACATTCTGTGCGCTTAAAATAGCTCATGGTTATCCTTTATACTCCCCACTTAGCTGTTCGTCAAGTCAAAATTATTTTTTGGAAAAAGACCTCAATAGGCTGACTTAGTTATGGTTTGGGCAAATTATCTAATGCCGCTCAGCAATAGCTTAGATTATACCTATGCTTCTACTATCTCTACTTTATCAGAGAAGTGTAAAACTTTATCGAGTCTTCGAACTTTTTTACCTAAGTTAACTTCTAAGTCTAAATGCGGTTTTTGTGCTCTAAAGACTTCTCTAGCTCGATCATACACTTCAACTGAGTGTTGGCTCCATGGGAAATCGTCTATAAGAATCTCTATGGCTGTTAGCACTGGTCTTGTAGCTGGCACATTGTATTCTCCTGTCCACCCATGATCAGCTCTATATATGGCGTGGCGAGCTATTTTTTGTGCAAGCCGTTCTTGCCTCTTAGTGAGAGGTGAGACTGGAATCTTTTCCATTGATATACCAGCATAATTCTATCCTAAGGATTTATGTTACGCAAGCACAAGCAAAATTAGTCAATTGAAAGCGAGTCCTGTCTTTTTCCAGACATAAGGAGCTACCTTGAGAAACTGTTGTTGAAAGGCATAGGGTGTAACCCTATGCAGCTCATAAGCGAGCCCTGTTCAACAAAAGTGGGTCAAGCGTGGTGCAGCCCGAGTCGACTGACCTGCGGGCGGCAGACGACCCGGCGCGGAACGCACACTTTTTTGAATGGTGCGAGCGCTAGTCTACTCGAGCATCTTGGTTGAGTAAGCGTTGGCGCATTTGGGCGAAGCGGCGCTGCTGTTCGAGGGCGATTTCCTCAGGTGTTTTCTGCTTAATCGGCTCGCCATTGGAAGTTGTTAGAGTTCCCTGTTTCTCCGGCCGGCCGCCAATGACATTAACAACTGGAATGACAATCGGGCTGCGCTGGGTTTGTTCGTACAGAAAATGAGTCACGTAGTCTTTAAGTTCGGCCTTAAAACGGTCCAAATCAACCCGCTTGTAGCGCTGGCTGACGGCTCGGCGCAATTCGGCCCGAAAATCGTTCATCAATTCTTCCCGTTCTTTCATGTAAATGAAGCCTCGGCTGATGATGTCCGGACTGGTAAGTAGCGAACCGGTCTTTTTATCGATGGTTAGTACCACTGCTACCATGCCCTCCTCGGCTAATAGGACGCGGTCTTTGACCACAACCGTGCTAACAATGGCGCCGGTTTGGTCAACTAAAATCGTACCGTGCGGCACTTGTCCTTCAACTTCCATCTTATCTTTGGTGAAACTGATGATGTCGCCGTTGTCGGCATTAATGGAGTTGGCCCGTGGCACGCCGGCTTCCACCGCTAAATCGATGTGGTATTTTTTGGCGGTATAATCGCCGTAAATTGGCACAAAAAATTTCGGTTTGAGGATGGCGGCCATCTCGCGGTATTCCTCCTGGCTGCCATGTCCGGAAACATGTAGCGGTCCAGCGTTATCGACCTCGTGCGTTTCGTGTCGGTAAACATGCACGCCCTTGCGGTTAAGGTCGTCCACCATGGCCCGGATCATACTGTCGTTGCCGGTATATGGAATTGCCGTGCTCGACAGAATGACGGTGTCCTGTTCTTTAAGCTGAACGTGCTGGTGGTCGCCCATGGCCATCCGCACCAATGCCGAATTAGGCTCGCCTTGACCGCCGGTACAGACCACGACGACTTTGTCGTCCTTCAAATTATTAACTGACGCGATGGGCACAAAGGTGCCTTTAGGGATTTTCATAAAGCCATTGCGCACCGCCATTTCCAGAGTGCTAATCATGCTACGGCCGTCCATGGCCACTTTGCGGCCATGATGAACTGCTGCATTAACCACCATCTGAATCCGGTTGGTGTTGGTCGAAAAGATCGCCACAAAAATCCGGCCCGGCGCGGTATTCATGATATCAATGAAACTTTGTTCGATGGTGGACTCGCTCGGCGTACGGCCCGGTCGCTCGGTGGTGGTCGATTCGCTCATTAGTACCAAAACTCCTTCGTCAGCCAGTTGCTTAAATCGCTCCATATCGGTTTTTTCGTGGTCCAGTGGATTGGGGTCAAAGCGGAAATCGCCGCTATTGACGATGCGTCCAACCGGCGTATCAATTACTATCGCAGTACTGCCCGGAATGGAATGGGTGACTCGCACTAGTTCCACAAAGAACTGGCCAAGTTTGAGCCGCTCATGGGTAGTCTCGTTCATGACCACGGTCTTAAGCTTAAAGCCATCCGGCATCGGCTGATTGAAGTTCTCAAAAATTTCTTCGACTCGGCCAATGCTAAAGCGGCTGCCATAAACCGGCACATTATATTTGGGCAATACGTGCGGCAGGCCGCCAATGTGGTCAAGATGCCCGTGGGTTATGACAAAACCCTTGAGCTTATTTTTTATTTGGTCCAGATAGCTGGTATCGGCAATGCCATAATTAATACCCGGCAAATCCACACCTAAGTCATTGCCACAATCTAGTACAATGGCGTCGTTTTGGTACTCAATCACAATCATGTTTTTGCTACCGCCGCCGTCCATACCGCCAAGGCCGATAATTTTTAAGCGTGGGCTATCATCAATGAGATTGGCCCGGCGCCCTGTACCAAACGGTTCAGGGCGGCGCGGTTTGGCAGCTGGTGCTTTAGCGGTTGCATCAAGGTACTGACTGGCAATCCGGTTAGCATCAGACACCGCTTGTTTTTGCGCTCGTAAAGCTTTGCTGCGACTAACACCGCTACGTTTAGGTTTTTGCTCCATATTTTCCTTTCTTAACTCTTAAAGATTAATTGTTATATTCAATTTCATTATTTATAACGGCAGCCGGTTGTCGGCCGGTTGACGATTTGGCCGCCAGGCTGGCTTAGCAATTTCCGGCGGCTGGGCTAGGTTGGAAATTTCTTCCAAAACCTTCGGGATTTTTTTGAAATCATCAATCAATGTCTGGCGCATGCCGCCGTTGTATAAGGCCGCCGCCGGATGAAACAGTGGTAGGATCACCAAGGACGTGATGTCCTGCTCGCCGCTCTTACTTCTTACTTCTTGATTCATAATTCTAACTCGTTTTGGCTGGCCGTGGCATTGGCTGATTTTCAATCCCGGCACCAAGACCTCCAGGCTATGGCGGCCGAGCGCAATAATCAACTTCGGCTTAATCGCCTCCAATTGGGCATGTAAATATGGTAAGAAGGCAGCCTTTTCATCGGGATAAGGATCACGGTTATTGGGCGGGCGGTACTTGACGATATTAGTAATATAGACATCGGCGCGCTTTAAGTCGATGCTATCCAGCAGTTCATTTAGAAATTGGCCGGCGGCGCCGACAAACGGCAGACCTTGCTCATCTTCTTTTTGACCCGGTGCTTCGCCTATAAAAACAACTTCGGCATCGGCACTACCATCGCCAAATACCAGCTTCTTAGCACTGGTCGCCAACTCCGGACAAACCTTATCTTTGATGATATCGGCCTTTATTTTTTCGAGTAAGTCTTTTTTAGAAACTTTAGCCATTTTTGAGGTTCTTTGTGAGGTTCGTCTTTGAAAAAGCCAACTTTCGAGGTACAACCTTGGGAAATGTTTGGAAAAATCTTGTGATTTTACAAAAAATCTCTTTGCATTTTCCAAGGTTGTCCCTCGTGAACGATTTTTCCTATCTTTTTCCAAGGACGAACCTCTTAATAAGTCTTATTAAATTTTTGATAGCCAAAACCAAAAAGACAATACCGGCTATATAGGCAATTGTTCTAGCCGAATCCAGAGCTAGCGAGATAAGCGCGTAAGCTAAAATGGCAAAGATTAGCAGTTGAACTACTTCACCCTGCCAGCTACGTAAAAATTTCTGCTCGACTTGATTAACCATTTTTCCGCTCCTTATCATCATCTTTTTTTCCTTCTAGTTCTCTCGCTGCCGCTTTTCCACGCACCAAAATCTTGACGCTCCGAAATAGAGGTATTCCCTCTCTTCTCTGCTCAGGATTTGGTGCGGGACTTCGCAGCGATCTATTTATCATTGATTTTACCTTTAGTCTCCCTGTCTTTTAACTCCCTGACCGCTGCTCGCATGCTTAACTGCAGACGGCCGCGGTCGTCAATCGAAACTAACTTAACTGTTACTTTATCGCCTTCTTTGACGACATCGCTGGGCTTTTCGACTCGCTGTTCACTCATTTCCGAGACATGCACCAGGCCGTCTTTGCCAGGCATAATCTGCACAAAAGCACCAAAGTCCATGACATTAACCACCGGCACGTTTTGGTAAATTTTACCAACTTCCGGCTCGGCGGTAATGCTTTCTATCCACTGCCGGGCGGCATCAATCGACTTTTTGTCGGGGCTGGCAATCATGATTAAGCCGTCGTCTTTAATATCGATATCGGCGCCCGTCTCGCCGGTAATTTTCTGGATAGTTTCGCCGCCTTTGCCAATCACCTCACGAATTTTGTCCGGGTTGATCATGATAGTTTCGACCCTTGGGGCGTAGCTACTCATTTCTTGGCGAGCCTCCGGCAAAGTTGCCAGCATATGCTCTAGAATTTCGGCTCGGCCAGTTTTGCCCTGCTCTAAAGCCTTACCAAGTGTCTCAACCGGTAGGCCGTGAACTTTCATATCCATTTGCAGGGCCGTAATGCCTTTGGCCGAGCCAGCAACCTTAAAGTCCATATCGCCGGCAAAATCTTCGGCATCAGCAATATCAGAAAGAATAACCGACTTTTTACCATCGGTTACCAGGCCCATGGCAATCCCGCTGACCGGGGCTTTTAGTGGCACACCGGCGTCCATCAGAGCTAAAGTGCTAGCGCAAGTCGCAGCCATCGAGGTCGAACCGTTCTGGCTCATAATTTCGGTCACCGATCGGATGGTGTAGGGAAAATCAGCTTCGTCGGGCAACATTGGCAGGAGCGCCCGCTCGGCCAAATAACCATGGCCGATTTCCCGCCGGCCGGGGCTACCCAAACGACGGACTTCGCCAATCGTATACCCCGGCGCGTTGTAATGATGCAAATAGCGCCGTTCCCCCTGGCGTTCCATAGTGTCAACCATTTGAACATAGGACAGTGGCGCCAAAGTGACGATGTTCATGGCTTGAGTTACACCACGAGTGAATAAACTTGAACCGTGGGCGCGGGGCAAAAAGCCGACTTCGCTGGACAACGGCCGGATGTCTGTTAGTTTACGACCATCAGGCCTGATATTTTCATTAAGTATGGCTCCACGCAAATCTTGGTGCAAAGCCATCGTAAAGGCCTCGTCATAGTCGGCTTGTTGGCCGGCAAAATCATCGCCGATTTCGGCTTCGAAGTGTTCAAACATTTGGTCGCGCAGTTTTCTAACTATGTCACCGCGCTCCGGATGCGGGGCGCGCAAGTTGGCACCCATCTTGCCGCTCAACCAAGTTTCCACCCGGCTGATGATATCTTCATCCGGTTTTAGCAGCTCATATTCTTGAGCCGCGATGCCAACTTTCTCGACCAGCTCTTGTTGCAGTTTTAGGGCCGGCTGGATGGCTTTATGGGCAAACTCTAAAGCCTCAATCACTTGGGCCTCGGTTACTTCGCGGGCACCGGCTTCAACCATCATTATTCCCTCGACAGTGCCGGCCACCACCAGGTCCAACGGCCCCTCCTCCAGCTGCTCGGGGCTGGCAAAGGCCGTTAGCTTACCGTCAACTAGGCCAATGCGCAAGCCGGCCACTGGTCCTTCAAACGGTGCGCCGGTTAGCATCAGGGCGGCGCTCATGGCGGTCATGGCCACCATGTCGGGACGGAAATTGGGATCCATGCTTAGTACCGAAACCACGCCTTGAACTTCATTACGATAACCTTTGGGCCACAGTGGGCGGATAGGTCTGTCAATCAAACGACTAATTAGTACCGCCTCATCAGACGGCCGGCCTTCTCTTTTAATAAAGCGGCTACCGCTGATTTTTCCCGCGGCGTAGAATTTCTCTTCGTAATCGATGCTCAAGGGGAAGTAATCCAGCCCTTGGACGCGGGCGTTGCTAACCATAGCCGTGCCCAGTACCACTGTATCGCCGTAGCGGGCCAAGACTGAGGCTGAGCTGCGAAAACCGACGCGGCCGACTTCCAAAGATAGTTCGCGTCCAGCCAGCTCGCCGGTCACTTTAATTATTTTTTTACCAAAGGGGTTTATTGTTTGTACCATATATTTCTTATTCACTTTCTTTGGGTGACAAGGTTCAACCCGCTTATAGCGGACTGTGCTCTATCACCCAAATATTAAATTTCTAATATCTAAGTACGAAATCCGAAACAATTTTTAAATTCTAATTTTCCAAATCCCAAACGTTATTATTCGAATTTCGAGCTTAGAACTTGTTTAGGATTTAGAGTTTAGGATTTAGGATTTCAAGGTTCTACCTTCTGATGCCTAGTTTTTTAATTAGTTCCAAATAAGCTTCCTCGCTCTGATTCGAAATGTATTTTAACAGTTTTTTGCGCTTGCCAACTAGCTGCAACAGCGCCCGCCGCGACGCAAAATCGTGCTTATGAGTCTTTAGATGTTGCGTTAGCTCATGGATGCGCTCGGTCATAATGCCAACTTGGACAGCCGGCGAACCAGTATCAGTCTTGCCTTTGCGTAGATCTTTAGCAATCTCCGCCTTCTTCTCACTAGTTATCATTCGTTAGGCTTGATTCTAGCAAACTTAAGGGCTGTTATCAATATCTTACAGGCGGATAGTTGGCGGTCTTTTTTCTGGCATGTAGGGCCGGATTGTTACCACAGGCAGTTGTGTTGGTTCAACTTGACGAGGATGTCTATTTGCCGACCTAACTAAGCCGCCATATATAAACATTATATCGGGAAGAACTTTGGCTGCTGGTACTGCCTCTGAACCGCTAGGATCCGGATGCAGTTCAGAGAATTTTGGTTTTGTCTTCATATTCGAATTATATCATTTACTCCTATACTTGTCAATGATTGTGATCCTCTAATGGAGTAGTTTCCGATTTTTGTACGTCTTAAACCAGATAAATAGGCGCCGGTACCAAGATTGGCGCCGATGTCAGAAGCCAGTGAGCGGATGTATGTTCCACTGCTTACTTTTGTCGTAAAGCTCAATTTCGGATATTGAAAATCCATATTTTCAATCTTATAAATCGTCACCACCCGCGGCTCCATTTTTAGTTCCCTGCCGGCTCGGGCTAATTTATAGGCTGCTTGACCCTTAATTTTAATGGCACTGTAAGCCGGTGGCACCTGTCTGATTTCCCCCACAAACGATTTCAAGACTTTATCTACTTCTTTTCTAGTCGGTTCTCTAAACCCTATCCCCTTACCCCTATCCCCTACTTTTGTTATTTTGCCTTCAACGTCACCGGTCGTGCTGACTGCGCCGAGAGTCAGCTCGCAATCATAAACTTTATCGAGTTTCAAAAACTCGGCCGCCCGTTTGGTATAACTGCCAATAACCAGAATTAGTAAGCCGGTGGCTGCCGGATCAAGCGTGCCGGCGTGCCCGACTCGCACCTTCGGTGCGCGAGTCTTTAGTCGCTTGTCACTAGTGACTAGAGACTGATGACTAACTGACTGTCGCAAAAGTCCACGGACTTTTGCGACAACATCATGCGACGTCCAACCCTTCGGTTTATCAATCAGCAATATGCCATCCATGTGAAGAATAATCAATCAACAATTAGCAATAAGCAAGCGCTGCGGAATGTTTTTTGTTTATTGTTTATTGTTTTTTGGTAGGAGTGGTGGTGGGACCGGCGGTGGTGCAGTACCCGGAATTTTTGGCAGTTGCGGAGGGTGTAAATCACCAGTTAGCGGCTTAGCTCCCATCGATGCCAGCGGATGTCCGGACGGATCAAACGGCGCCGCCGCAATCGCCTGATTAACGGCCTTTCTGGCTTGGTCGGCGGGCGGCGGAGCTGTAACCGTTGGCGCCGGCTCTTCGGCTCTTTTAATAAGCTTATCTTCGGCGCTCGGACCGTCGATTAAGGGATCATTCATAGCCTGTTGATTAGTTGTCCAAGCCGGTTGGGTGTCGGCCGTAAAAGGCGGGCTAATCGCCGGCACATGCTGCGTGGGATCAAGCAGATCGTGTGGCCCGGTAGGGCCTGAACTGTCATCGGCTGGCTTAGCCATTGGTTGAAAGGTTGGCATGTCCGGCAGAGCTTTTCTAGCTTGCGGGGTTGGTCGTGAAGGTTGACCAGAACTGCCGATAATATTGCCCTGCTCGTCTATCCGAATCTCACCCGAGTTAACCTCAACTTCTGACGTGTCGGCCACTTCCGGATGGTGCGAAACGCTCAAGACACCCTTAGTTTGAGGCGGCGGCGATGGCGGTCTTTTAGGTTGTGGTTGGCGGCTGCCGGTTGATTCATCTGGCGGTTCCAGTTTACTGATAATCAATTGTTGATTGGCACCGGCGCCCATTAATTTAGCACTGACGCTCATGGCTTTTGGCGTGGTTTTATCATTACTAAAGCGGTTAGTCTCGGCCACTATACCGGTCAAGAAAGCCGTGGCCATCTGATTATCAATCAGGTTTTGGCCAAAAGAGTCGCCCATGGTTACCAACATCTCACATAGACTGCTAGCCGCCGGATCAATCCAGTTAATTTGACCAAGGTCCGGCGCCTGGCTTTTGCCGGCCACTACCGAAATGACTGTGGCATCATGCAAAATCCGGCCGTGGGCGGTAATGGCGGCATCAAGTTCGTTGCGATTATGAACGCCGAGGGCAATTACAGCCTCAACATTAAAATCGCCTTGGCTAAAGACCAGGTCTTTTTCACTTAAACTGGTTTTATAAGGGGTAATAAAAATCCGAACGAACTGGTCTTCGACTTTGTAGCGCAGTTTGTCGGCCTTATTTTTATCGAGCGAAATTATAAAATCGCGTAGGCTGTCGGTGTTGGCTTCAAGTGTTTTCTCCGGCTGCAAAAATTCGATGGTCGATGGCACCCGGCCGGAAAAAACCGCCGTGGCGTGCTTGTCCATACGGTTTAAGAGCAAAGTCAGGCCAATGCAGGCCGCCAATTGATCAACTGACGGATTAGAACTAACCGTCACTAAAATATTAGACGCTTGATTAATGCGCTCTACTGCCTGGGTCTGCGCCGCTGCCGGTTCCATCACGCGCCTCCGGCGCCATTTACCATTGGCCGTTTACCATTTTCCGCGCTTTTACCATTAGCCATTAACTGTTGATAACGGATAACGGAAAACGGTTCACGCATGGTGAACGGTGAACGGTGAACGGTAAACGTTCTTTGCATTTTTATTTTTATTTAAGAAGTTTTTGTGAGGTGACTTCTGGCCTCAAATGTACCATAAACACAACTGTTTTACAACAGTAAATTTCTAATTCCTAATTGCACTAATTATTCTAAACAAATCCTAAGTTCTAAATCCCAAAGTTTGGATATTAAGTTATTTGGTCATTATTTAGGTCAATTAGAAATTAGGTTAATTAGATTAATTTAGCCACTCTTTGACAATCAGTTTGTTCATCTGTTATAGTGGCTTGCTATGCCAATTATTAAATCTGCTAAAAAACGAGTTAAAGTGGCCGCTAAGGCCTACGGTCGTAATAACCAAACTCGACGGCAAATGCGAGAAGCTATTAAAGCTTTTACTAAAACGCTGGACGCTGGTAAAACGGCGGAGATTGCCAAGCTTCAATCGCAAGCCTATAGCACCATTGATATTGCCGCTAAAAAGAATGTTATTCATAAAAATAAGGCCGCACACCTCAAATCCAAACTAGCTTCCCAGGCCAAATCTAAAGGCGTAAAACCAGCCAAAAGCCTAAAGCCAAAAACCAAAAGTTCAACTAAACCAAAGGTCGCTAAAAAGCCGACAGCCAAAAACGCCGAAAAAACTTCTAGCAAAAAGACATAAAGTTATTACGACAGTAGTTTCTATGGCGAAAATTTATTCACCCAATCCTCAACTGCCATTCTCTTGGCTTGTTTTTTTGATAAACCAGGGTGCATTTGCATCAAAATTTTTGCCCTTTCTCTCCTTACCTGGAGAAATTCAGCCAACGCATAGAGGCTTAGGAGATTAGCTTCCATAAAATTACCGAAGCGCTCTCTGATAGTACGTTTGGACGTAGTCGGGTTTTCCATCTTGTATATTTTTTTATCAATACCTAAACTAGATATTATTATATCATAACTTTTTTGTTAAAGCAACACTAAATAGTGACGATGTAGGTTTTGAGGGCTTCGTCCAGATCAAGCGAGGTGGTTTTGGCTTTTAAATCCAGTTCAAGAATGTAATCAACTAACTGCTGCAACTTCTCTTCTGTTACACGCTCTGCCAAAGTTTTAGCACTTTTTAAGGGATATTCAGATGCCCCGCTATCTTTTGAAATTTGGGCTGGACTTTTTTGGCCAGCGTATTTTGCTAGCGCAATTAAACGCAGTTGCCAGACAATCATGGCTAAAACCTCCTGTGGCTCGACTTTTTGAGCTCTTTGCTCGCCGTAAAGCCGCAAGGCCTTTTGTTTTTGGTCGCTAAATGCAGCATTGAGCAGTTCAAAAATCCGGCTTTGCGGCGTGGCTTCAGTCAATTCATCTATAGTTTGGCGTGTTATTTTACGATTGTAAGTTAAAAGCTTTTGCAATTCGTTATAAAGCAGAGTTTGGTTGGTGCCGAGCCGCTGGACTAGATAATTGGCATCGGCAAACGACAGCTCGCCGCTGTCCTTTTTAGCCTGCTCAACCAGCCATTTGGCCAAACCGTGTACATCAAGTTCATTAAATTCTTTATATTCAGTCTGGCTTTTTAACACCTTAAAATAGTTTGTGCGACGGTCAATTTGCGGTTCATACAAAACCAGCCCGCACCACTCCGGTGTTGAGCTAATTATTTGTTCAATGCGGTCGGCAAAATCTTTGTTAATGTTACCATTCCGGACAACTACCATTTTTCTTTTTGCCAAAAAAGGCAGATTGGAAATGGCGTCAGCTATGGCCTGCGTCTCGTCTTCTTCCCCGTCAAACCGCTCCAACGCTAAATCACCATGCTTTTTTACAAAACTATCAACGAGCTCATCCAACCTTTTCTTCAACGAAAAACTGTTTGTTCCGACGAGCGAGATAACCATCTAGGTATGATATCACTAGGTTTGAGTTGGTTTGTCTATAAACCAGAACATGCTGTCATGAGCTTCGTATTCAACTTCGAGCCCGCTATTCTGCTTTCCCTTATAGGTAATAGGTTCATCTTTTCTCGGTGGTCTATCAACTTTTAAAACTCCTGGTGCCCAGATTTTTTTTCCATCCCTCTCTACGTGATCGCTAATACTCACATCTACGACATACCACTCGCCGTCAATTCTAGCCATATTCGCGGCGTGACGCCCAAAACTGTTTCCATTTTGGGACACATTAACTTTTAGCAATCGGGTCTTCAGCCCCATGGCTTGGGCTAAAACTTGGAATGTTAAGGCTTGATGGCGACAGACCCCATCAGGGAGTTCGTGAAGTTTTACCATGTCACCACCTAATTCGATGTCCCCGACGTGTGGTAAATCGTATGCTACTGTTTGGGCTAAATAATTTAGCATTTTTGATTTCTTATCGTGGGATGAATCCCCACTAAAATCATGTGAGAATAGATTCTTTAGCCTGGGTCTGTATTTTTTGAATATGCCAGCTTTGTCTACTTTAATCATCTCTCTATCGCGATGCGGAGCATAGCGCATTGCTTGCCCTCCCATGTCAACAAAACCATCAGGTAAGTAATCAGGTACTCCTTTGTTTATCTCGCCTTCCCTGTTCGGCGGAAAAGCGACGTGGTCAAGTTTTAAAGTCAGACTTAAATATGCATCGAGATATCTATCCAATCTTTCGTCTTTTTCGGCTTTTGTAAGCCGGCTATCGTGACTTATCGCAAATAGAGACTCTCGCGCCCAAGCTAGAGACTCTTTTGGATCATGTGCATATTCGGGGATAAGTTTATTGAGTTCCGCCGGGCCGACTTTCGGGACTTCGTGGTATCTTGTACCGTTCCTAATTGCAAACTGTACGGTAGCATCGCCCATGCGATGCACCATAGCGGCCGCCAATGCATTTTCTTGAAGAGTTAATTTCTCAATTGGACTAACCATTTTTGTTTGTAGTTAACAGAGGCTATAATAGCAAAAATTTGCTATTTTGTCAATTTCTGACATTTGGGGCAGATGTGGGTGCCGCGACCGGCCACGCGAATCTTCTCAATAATTGTACCGCAGCGGGGGCAAGGTACACCTTCTTTGCGAAAAGCTTTGGCAAGGCTTAAGTAACTTCCCTTTTTACCTTGGGCGTCCAAGTAGTTTCTATCGGTACTGCCGCCGGCTTCAATAGCTAGGCACAGAATCGTTGGAATGGCTTCATATAAGTTGGCTAGTTTTGATCGCGAAACTTGTTTAACAGGGATAGTCGGATGAATTTTGGCTGCCCATAACGATTCATCGGCATAAATGTTGCCAACGCCAGCTAGGACTGATTGGTCTAAAAGGGCGGCTTTAATTGAACTATTTTGGCGACGTTTAAGTCTCTCGACAAAAACTTTGAGTGTAAAATCATCTTCCAGTGGCTCTGGGCCGACCTTTTTCATAAAATCAATCTCTGGAATTTCTAAGGTTGGTAACAATCGCATCCAGCCGAATTTACGCTGATCATTAAAAAACAATCTCCTGCCGTCCTTAAAAGTCAAAATTACGCGCGTTGATTTGTCTGGTAATTTGCCAATTAGCGAATCTGTTGGATGCCCACCACCGAAGCGTCCCGCTTCAGAGGAATTAGGAATTAGGAATTGGGAATTAGCTTTTTTTACTAGTTTCTTTTTCCTAGTTTCTAGTTTCTGCTGGTTTTTGCTCACAAAAACCAGCTGGCCGGTCATTTTCAGATGAATAATCAACGAATATTTGGTCGATAAGTCTATTATTAGAACTTTGGCTCGCCGCCTAACTTCTTTGACTTTTGCGCCTATTAAAAAGTTTTTGACATCAGCTGGAGCATTCGGGAACGATTTCGTCCAATCATGCCAAACATCTTTAATTTCAAGACCCGGCAAAAGCTTAGCCAACCCAATTCTAATAGTTTCAACCTCAGGTAGCTCTGGCATAAGAATAGTATGGCAGAATCGCCCTGAGCACGTCGAACGGTCAGCTCAGGCATCTCCTTCTGTAAAACAAATTAATGAGCTGAAATTAGCTCTGCTTTAATTTAAGTCTATGTATTCTCGCGAAATTCCTCAAGTTTGCTGTTGAGGGCATTTCTGCCGCACTTTTTGATATGTTTGGTGTTATTAGTGTTGGTTTTTCTTTTGGTTTATCAGGAAAAATTCGATCAGCCCATATCTTTCCCTGCCACGCAGCGCATCCAAGAAGAGTTAAAGCAGTTCCCCCTAACGCAATGTAAGCTAGACCTTCTGCCCAACCATCATCATCTAGCCTATCAAGACTTGCTTTCCTATCCTGAAATTGATGCAAACCAGACGTATCTGGTATGTCAGGTGTTGGGTTTAATGGATTTCTGTTGGTCATTTTTGCAAATTAATATTCCTACACTACCATAAGCGTGTTAAAAAGTCAATGCGTTATTCAGCTCACCCCAGTTATATTGTGAAAAAACTTTAATTCTTGTACCAACTGCTTAACAGTACCCTTATCAGTTTAGCGTTGTCCCTTTAGAATGGTTAATGGATAATGGTAAATGTATGGAGTATGGACTATGGAAAATAGTTAACGGCGCCTCCGAAGGAGGCGTCTGATGGAGAGTTTGCAGGAAATTTTATCCAGAAAAAAGTTCACCCCGCCCAAGGAATCTCAGTCTGTTAAAGATTATATCCAGCGGCGTTACCAAAGCTCATGCAGTGTCACTGTCAGAAAAAACGATGTAACGGTTAGTGTTTCAAACTCCGCCTTGGCTGGCTCGCTTCAGCTGGAAAAACAAAAAATTATTAAAGCCTGCGGTATTAAAGGCAAACTAATTATTCGAACCGGCAGATAAAACTCTAAGCTCTAATTTCTAAACTCTAAACAAATTCGAAGTATTAAATTACAAATTCCAAAATGTTTAGGATCTAGGGTTTCGAATTTAGAGTTTGAAAATCCGTTAGGATTTTTTGGAGGGCGGTTTTTAGCTGTACGAAGTCTTGGTAAACAATCGACTGCATACCCACGCCTCGGGCGGCTTCGCAGTACGGCTCGAGGTCGTCGATGAAAATAACTTCCTCGGGCTTAACACCGAGTCGTTCGGCCGCCATCTCATAAATTCGAGGGTCGGGCTTAGTGGTACCAACTTCGAATGATAAAACCATGTCGTCAAATAGCGCCTGCTCCTCCTCGGTCAAAAAATAATCTCTTATCCAATTGGTACCCACGTTGCTAATGATGCCGATTTTATATTTGGGTTTTAATTGTTTGATGTATTCCAGCAGCTCGGTATTTTTCATAGGCTCGGGGCTAACAAAGATGTCTTCAATTGGCTCGGGTTTGCGACCGGTAATTTTATGAACGGCTGCCACAAAATCCTGCAGGCTAATGAGGCCGGCATCATATTGATGGTTCAGTTCTTTGGCTTTTTCCAAAACCGGTCCTTCGGGCAGTGTGGCACAAAATTCGCGCCACCAATCCTTGGTTAAAACCCCGAAACAATCGAAAATAATTGCCTTAGCCATCGTTGAACTCGCTTAGAATGTCGATTACTTCATCGTCCTCGGTTTGTTCGAAATATTCATAGTAGGCGCCAACCGCGCCGAGGTAATACTTTTCCCGCAGCAAACAGACCAACTCATCAACTTCGGCCTCAATTTCGGCGGCGGCATCATCGGGTGCCACCGGCACCGCCACCACTGTCTTGGCTGGTTTTTTGGCTTTTAACTCCTCAATCGCCGCCTTAAAAGTCAAACCGGTAGCAATACCATCGTCAACCAAAATGGCCGTTTTATGCTTAGCTGAACGTGGTGGTTGGCCGTGTAAATAGGCTTTGCGGCGGCGGTTGGCCTCTTCTCTTTCCTGCTTAATGGCATTTTCTAACCATTTTTTATCAATGCTAACGGTTTCGGCTTCATTTAGAACAGGATCGCCAACTTCGGTCACGGCGCCAACGGCATATTCCGGATGGAAGGTGTGGCCGATTTTGCGGGCAATGATTAAATCCAACGGCGCGTTTAAAGCTCGGGCGACTTCAGCTGCCACCACCACACCACCACGTGGTAGGCCATAAACCACAACCGGCTTATTTTTGTAGCCAGCCAATGCTTTGGCCAACTCCTGCCCTGCCTCAACCCGATCGCGCCATCGCCTCATAGGCTTTATTGTAGGGTACGACCCTGTGGAATGTTAGGAAAAAATTTACATTTTTGTATAAAAAATACTTTGCATTCCACAGGGTCGTACCCTACGCTATATAACAATGCAGAGGTTTTTTCTCGGTGGATTAGTTATCGTCCCCATTGCCATACTTGCCCGCTACTTGGGTTGGTCGGACACGACCGTCTTTTTTCTGGCCGCTTTGGCCATTATTCCACTAGCCAAATTTCTGGGCGAAGCCACCGAAGAAATCGCCAGCCGTAGCGGTCCGGCACTGGGCGGATTACTCAACGCCACCTTCGGAAATGCCACCGAACTTATCATCGCCGGACTAGCACTCAATGCCGGCCTGATCGAACTTGTCAAAGCCTCGATTACCGGTTCGATTGTCGGTAACCTGCTACTGGTTTTAGGGGCTTCGATTTTCGTCGGCGGCCTGCGCCGTAAAAAGCAAATTTTCAATGCAACTGCTGCTCAAGCTAGCGCCGCTATGTTACTGCTGGGCGTAATCGCCCTGACCATCCCACAGATATTTCTGCTGACCTCACCGGGTGCAAATGCCAGTCACAGCAAAGATTTAAGCGTACTGGTGGCCGTAATTATGTTCGTCATGTATTTGGCCTTTTTGTTTTTCATTTTCCGGACTCATAAACACCTTTACACCGAGGAGCTTGGCCATGCATCACGCTGGAGTAAGCGCAAAAGCATAGCCATTCTGCTGGCCTCGACAGCTGGAGTTGGCTGGGTGAGCGAAATTTTAGTCAAATCAATCGAGCCGGCACTTCACAACTTGGGCTGGACGGAACTGTTCGTTGGTGCGGTCATCATCGCCATTATTGGCAATGCCGCCGAACATGCCTCGGCCGTTGTGGTGGCGGCTAAGAACCGGATGGACTTAAGCCTGCAGATCGCCATCGGCTCGGCCACCCAAATTGCCATGTTCGTGGTGCCGCTACTGGTTTTTGCCGGCTTGCTTTTGGGTCAAAACATGGACCTGATTTTCACAACTTTTGAGCTGGCCACCATTATCGTTTCGGTCTTTATTGTCAATACGGTCATTCAAGACGGCGAGAGCAACTGGTTCGAAGGCGCCCAACTGCTCTCGGCCTATGCCATCATCGCCGTCGGCTTCTTCCTCTACGCCGCCTGAACTTGAAAAAAACATTAAAAATGCTTTAATTTAAAGTCTATGAATTATGGGAGCCACCTACACGTTGCTAGAGAAGTATTTCCTGGCATACCCCCTAGACTAGCGGCTGAGTACTGGCTTGGAGCAATGTTGCCAGATTTTATTCACATGTCAGGTTCAAGAATTAAACCCAGAGCTCTTGGGCGCAGGCGAAGTCTTACTGCTCGAGGCATTAAAATGCATAAACGTACCGACGATGTTTTTCACAACCTACCCGGTTTTATATCCCTTAGGAAAGAAGTTCAGGACGATATGACAGAATTGACTGTTCACCCCCGTCAAGCCCAAGCCTGGGCCGAAGTAAGTATAGAAATGCTGATGGACGGCGTTTTATTTCAGAATCCTAAACTTTGTACACGATATCAAGAGGCGTTATCAACAGTAAAAAATCCGTCCCACTGTCACTATCTAGCGAAGTTAGCTTTTTCCGGCCCCGAATTACCGGAATGGCTAGCCGCTAAAGCAGAGCTTGGGATTCCCGGGTATTTAGAACCTAGCCAGGTTGTAAAAGCTTTGCACCGACGTCTTCAGTTCCGGGATAAGAAAGCAACCGCCACAAAAACTGGTCTATCTTTTGGTGAAGATAAAATTGTACCTCTAGCTACCATTCTGGAGGGCAAATTAGATCAGATACGAGCTTCGGGCCCGGAGCTTATCGGGCTTACCATAGACAGGCTTAGTAATCCTGAAATAAGGGTTACTACCTTCGAGCCCGTGGCTCCAGATACTATTCGGCGTCGATATCCACGCCAAACATTAAGACCGGCTAAGAGAAGACGAAAGTAACACTGCCTTTGACAAACAAGAGGAAAAGTGTTATATTCTTGCCGTGGCAGAGACTTTAGATATAGAAATTGGTGATTTAGCCCAACCGATTCGTACGGCCTTGGTTGAATACTTCGACTTTACTGGCGAGCAAATTAGTTTCAATACGCAAAGAGCGACTCAAATGGAACCAACCGATGGTAAAAAACCTTATACTGCGGTTAGTTGGTCGCCAATAACCTACCGTGGACGCCTTATTGAAGATCTAAAGTTAGCATTAGTGGCTTTTCAGCCGGGTGACGGGACTGGTAATGAGGAAAGCGGATACACCCTTAACGACATCATAGTTGACCCACCGTATCCGAAAGAGGCAAAGATAGTGCCTCGTAAAAAGCCCTACGACCGCGAGGTTCACTTACCAATTCTATCCTTCGGTCTTGATACCCCACCTCAAGTTTTTGCCGGTGAGCTCGAATTGCTAGGTTTAATGGACCATAGGTTAACTCGTATCGGTATGCTTGGCCAACCTATCGCAGACGAAAGACTTAAGCCAGTGGCCACTTACACGGTTGGTTATCGAGATGACATCAATACTCCCGACGCCTTAGAACGCTTTGCTGATCCGCACGCCGTTTATAATGCTTCACGAGTGCTTGTCGTGGCTGGCTTTATAGCTGTAAATGGCAAAATAAATAATCAGTACCCTGATCTTCTATCGTGCCTGAACCCGCGTTATCCTGATACGGTTCGACAGGTTGTAGCCGCCTAATTAACTCACTTTAACAAAAATAGTGCCAGCGCAGGACTTAATTGGATACCTGTAAAGTCCAGCGACCTCAATTTTGGGCATAAAGATAGCTTACACTCCGAATAATTTGATAAAAAATGCTAGTGCTAATTTTATGTAGCGGTTTGATATGATTGAGCGATGATTTGGTTGATTGGGTTATTTACTATTCTTTCTTACGCTACAGCAACCTATGCAATTTTTCATGATAAATACCAGCCAAGTATTTATACTCGAGTAGTCTGGTTTGGTATTGCTGTTAATAACACCTTCAGCGTCTTTGCTCTGCATAACGCTATTGGAATTAAGTTAATGACGGCATTGGCTGTCGCCGGCAATGTGGCAATCCTTTCTTTGTCACTAAGGAAATCCAAGCGGACATTTGGCCGGACGGAACAAATAAGTACCGTTCTGTTGGTTGGCAGCTTTGTTGTCTGGCTGGTAACTCATGCACCGTTTCTAAACCTGACAATCGGCATTATTGCCAGCTTCATCGGCGGTATTCCAACAATCAAAAAAGTCGTTGATGATCCCCACGATGAGCATTTCTTTTTTTGGTTTTGGTTTTTGCTGGCTAGCAGTCTAGCCTGGGTAAGCGCAGATAGTTCACAATTGTCGGGATATTTACTACCGGCCTATGTTGTCTTCTTCGACGGACTTATGGTCCTACTCTGCCTCCGACGATACCTCCCAAAAAAGGCCTAGTTTGATCCGAAAACAGAGGTGCTTACCCAGTAGTGAGCTTTCGAGATTATTCGCTTTGCGAATATCTCATCCCGACGAAGTCGGGATAGACTCGAAAGTCTACTACTGGGCTTATGCTTGCAGTTACTCTGTGCGGGGTGGCTTATGTGCCGTGAAAATTACCCAGTTGATGTCTCGGATTCTTGATTGATCCATCATCTGCTGAACACGATTTTTCTCATTATATATTTCGGCCTGAGCTACCTTAAAGCCTGATTGAGCCGCATATCCCGTAATTTCCTCTAGTGTATAGTAGCGAAAGAAGCGAGTATTGCCACCAGAGAGTTTATCGGCTTCATGACCAGTTTCCGGATCTTTTGGTTTTCTAGCCTTAGCC
>Ga0155636_126_pt1 | contig 47453 bp, 47 predicted proteins | sample RifCSPhighO2_12_FD_107293 | JGI IMG/M metagenome (GOLD analysis project Ga0155636, IMG submission 107293) | Candidatus Saccharibacteria bacterium RIFCSPHIGHO2_12_FULL_47_16b | reverse complement strand
CTACAAAGACGTCACCAGTGAGAATGTAACGGTCAATAACGTGGCCGGCACCAAAATGTCTGGCACAGCTTCCGGCCAATCAGGTGATGAGATATCCGCTGGCATGCCGGATGGTACCAAAGTTGTAAAATACATCTTCTATACCAACGGCAAGACCTATACAGCTACCTATATCCAGATGAACACTTACCCAGATGTGTTGAGCGACTTTAATTTGCTGGTAACCAAAACCCTGAAGTTCGAGGCCTAAGCTCCAAACAAAAACAATTCAGCTTCGCCCGCAATCTACAGTCTACGGGTACGACCCGTAACGTCAACACTATCTACGGGTCGTACCCGTAGATATTTATTTTATTCTTTTAAAGACTTTGCGTAACTCTGATTTTGCTTGTTCGAGTATCTGTTTCCGATCGGCGCTCAAATTTCTGCCGGCTCGGTTGATATAAAAATTGAGCATGCTCATGGCAGAATAAAATGGTTTGGTTTTACGACGTGTACTAGCTTCGGCCGAGCGTTTTAATGACAAAACAATCCTGCGCGGATCGCTCCAGGTAAAAACGCCTTTATCTAAATCCAAGGCATCGTTAGTTTTCGTAACCCGGTGAGACCAACGCCTTGGTTTAGTCATAGGTTAAGCCTTTCCAGAATTTTCTCAACATCAATGCCTTTACCGAGAACCGGCTTCCAAAGATCGCCGACTTTAGCCAGGCGCTGGCTGGTGTTTTTAATAGTAAATTTTTTAGGATCGAGTCGGGCGTTAACTTCGTCCCAATGCAGTGGCGTAGAGACGGTCGATTCCGGTGTTGGCCGAACCGAATATGGCGCCGCCGAGGTTTGACCCTGGCTGTTTTGTAAAAAATCGACGTAAACTTTTCCGCGGCGTTTTTTGGGTAGGCGCCGCACGCTGGTGAAATCCGGCGTTCGCAAGTTAATTAAATTAGCTAAAATTTCGGCCAATTGTCTAACTTCCTTAAAAGCGTAATTAGCGCCTAAGGGTACGTAAATGTGGATGCCAGTTTTGCCTGATGTTTTAGGATAGGTTGGCATGTCCAAGTCATCGCAAACCACTTTGACAGCCTTAGCTGTTTCTACCACCTTTTCAAAACCGATGCCTTCGGGATCTAAATCCAAGATCAGCCAGTCCGGTTTGTCTAGCTGGCCAACCCGTGAGTTCCAAGGATTAATTTCGATGCAGCCCAGTTGGACCATGTAAATCAAATGGTCAAGGTCATCGCCGACCAAATAGGTTACGTCTTCTTCGGTTGATTTTGAATAGATGGTTTTAGTTCTTAACCACTTGGGTGGCTCTTCGATATTTTTTTGGAAAAAGGCCTCGCCGGTTAGGCCGTCGGGCTGACGAAGTAGACTATGCGGCCGGTCTTTAAGATATGGCAGGATAAACTGGCTAACCTCGCGATAATAATCAAACAAATCGCCCTTGGTAACTTTGGCTTTCGGGAAAAAGACTTTATCTAAATGAGTTGACTGAAATTTTGCCATGACCCTTACAATTACGATTTTACGCTGATGAACTAGTTCCTGTTAGTAAATTAACGGTCCTTTGCCTTGTTTTTTTGAGTCTTCAATAGTTAGATAAAAGCATTAACTAACGGAGGGTTTTGATGCCTAGTGTAGATGTCAACTGGCTAGCCATAGTGGTGGCAGCCGCAATTAATATGGTAGTGGGGACGATCTGGTACGCCAAAGGCGTATTTGGTAAAGAGTGGTCGAAATTGACTGGCCGTAGTATGGAGGATATGACCGGCGGGGCCATCGGCTACGGTATTGCCACGGTTGGGGCGCTATTACAATCTTGGGTGTTGGCTCACTTCGTAGTTTACGCCGGCTCTAACACATTCTGGAAAGGATTGGTTACCGGCTTCTGGTTGTGGCTGGCTTTCGCAGCAGTAGTTACGGCTGTTCACTATGCCTTTGAGGGTCGCTCTTGGCTGCTCTGGAAAATTAACGCCGGCTACTTTCTAATTGTCCTTCTCATCAACGGCGGCCTGCTGGCTGCTTGGAAATAGCTTCCGAGCCAGCCAGTAACCGAGCCAAGCGCCGATGGCCGCAAGAATAAGCGAGCCGATAATATCGATTGGCGAGTGAACGTGGGCGCCAATTCTTCCTAGGCCAACCAGTAAAGCCAAAACCAGCATCACTATTCCGATCCGACGATTATAGAAGTAAATAGTCAGTGCTAAAGTGGTGGCAAGCAGCATATGGTTAGAGGGAAAACTATTATCTGCTTCTTGTGCTACCAGCGGCTTGATATTCTCAACAACAAAAGGCCGCGGATGATAGTAAAATTTGCTGGCTAACCAAGAAAGCGAGAGAGCGATGATGCCCGATAGTATTACTACCGCGGCAAACTGCCATCTGATTTTTCTATTACTTAGTAGCCAAAATCCCACTAGTATAAAAACCATCACAAAAATCAAGTACTTAGCCGCAAAAATTATCAAATTGTCCACCATACGCCTCCTGTCGTCGGCTCAATTTTCAATTTACAATTTTCAATTTTCAACGCCGCGACATAGAAAACGGTCAACGGTAAACGCATGATAAAAGGTAAAAGGTAAACGGTAAATGTCATCTTTGTTTTATTTTACAGGAAATGAATATCTCAGAAAGTTGGAGGTAATTCCTGCTTGCTTATGCTTAAAGTGTTACAATGTTTTTATAACTTAAGTGAGGTTATTTATGGATCCACAGCAAAATCCAACACCAACACCAACTCAAACACCGCCGGCACCTACGCCAACTCCACCGCCGCCACCGCCTGCCGGTGCACCGATGCCACCGCCGCCAACCGAATCACCAGCCGGGCCATCAATGGGCGATAAAAGTCCTATGACCAAATGGCTGATTGTGGCTGGTGTTGTTGTACTGTTGGTGATTATCATCTGGCTGTTGTTCTTCTAAGGAGTGATACCAGCTATGAATGATGAGGATCGACCAGCCGGCCAGCCGAGTGGTTATGGTAAACGACCAATTTGGCAATGGGTAGTTATCTACCTAGTTGTTGCCGCCATCGTCTACGCCATAATTTACTTCTTGTTCATCAAGGGCGACAACGGCTACTAGACGCGGGCTTTAGGTTGCGTACTCGTTAGCTGAAGTACGCTTTTTTAGCTTACTTAAACGGGGGATGAAGGATTGGGCGGCGCCGTCGGCGCCGAGAACCTTAAGGGCGCCAATTAATACATAGAGCTGGTCGAGTTCCCTTTCTTCCACCCTTGGCGCTTCCTCGGCCTCTTTGAAAAATTGTTCGATTTTTTCGACCAGCCATTTTTCTTCAGTGTCTTTGATTTGTTTAGGAACAATTTTGGTTTCCAGGTTGACGGATGGGATCAATACTTCTAGTGAACGGGCCGAGCGGTCGCGTTTGGCCAAATGGCCACGTTTGATTAAGTTATTAACATGCAAAGCTACCGTCGCCACGGATGTGTAGTTTAGGCCCTGCATAATTTCTCGGTAACTCGGGCTATAGCCTTTGGCGGTAATAAATTCCTCAATAAAAGTCAGCAGCTCTTTTTGCTTCTTGGTCGGTCGGACCTTGGTGTCCGTTTTTTGTTCATCCATTGCTTATATTTTAGCGTTTTTGGAGATGATGTGGCCGGACATGTTTACGCACGGGATGACGCGGCGAAGGCAAGCGCTGCGGGAAAACCCACCAGCGGTACCAAGCGTAATTCCAGACAGTGAAGAAGCCGGCCGAGATGAATTGGCCGATGTATGGCGTAATGCCAATTGTTCGCAGCCAGTAAATAATCAGGTAATCCATAACAAAGTCGATAAGGGTTATCGTTATGTAACGTCCGCTGACTTCGGCTAGATGACCCTTCAAATGCGGATTACGAAAAACCCAGTACCGTTGCAGCATGAAGTTAACTGTCCAACCAACTAGGCTGGCCGAGATTTTGGCCCACCACAGGCTCCAGCCTAAGACCGACCAAAGATAGGCAAAGACCGCGTAACCCGTCCAAAAATAGGCGCCGCCGGAAATTAAATACTCGACTATCTGAATGATTGATCGGCGTTTTTTACTGTTTATTTTCGGCATGACCTAATCATAGCGCTAAGGCTTGGGTTTGACGAGGCTTGCCTGAGACTTAGGCTTGGATGCAGTGCAAGGATGCCAGGAGGAGCGAGCGAGCTGTATTTAGATACTGTGAGCGAGTGACTGACGCCAGCTGACGCCGCAATGCGCCAAGAGCGTCAGCGGAGCGGCCGGCTTCGCCGGACGGCAGGCTGACGCGGCCTAAGTTTCAGGGAGGGAGATAAAGCAATTCCGGCTAAACCCCAGAAGAGATATGCCAGCGTGTCGTCTGTCCAGGCATGGGAGATAAGGTTTATAAACGTTAAACCAATAAAGCTGGCGAACAGAATCCGAGCTAGTTCATCGTCGCGACGCTGCCAAAGCTGATAGCCAACTAGCACCATGATGCCGACAATTAAGGCCAGGCCAATAGCTCCAACTTCTTGCCCAATCTGCAGGAAGTAGTTTTCAGAAATTCGAGCTTCGTGACCTTCGTTTCTAAAACTGGCCGGGCCGGCCGTGCCCGGTCCGCGGCCTAACGGCTCGCTGGCGACATCTTTAACGCCCTGTTTCATGGCGCTCAATCGAGCTTCATTTGAAGTCACAGTCACAGCCGAAGTCTGACTGGTATGCAACAGGGCATCCTGGACGTTTTGATTAGTCCGCAAAAACTGCAAGGTGCCGGCCAAAATTATCAAGGCGGCTAAAATAGCCGCGGCTAACCACTGTCTGGTCAGTTTAATCCTGCGGTCTATAAACAGGAATGCAGCTAAGGTCAGGACCAACCCCAGCCAGGCACTGCGCGAATATGTGTAATAGAGCACGTAGGCTGAACCAATCAGCAGACCGCTTTTAAAAATCCAGTTTTTCCTAACTGCCAAAATGATGGCCGGAATCAGCAAAACCAAGTATGCGCCCAGCGGATTGGCGCCACGCAAGGTCGATTGGATACGTACTAACCAAGGCTTGGAGTCCACCGTCTGATAAGACGGAATGGTTTCCGGGCCGTAGCCAAAATGCCGCAGGAAATCGGTTGGCAAAACCAGGTTCTGAAAAATTCCAAAAATAATTACTGTAGCGGCAGGCACAATCAACAGTTTTTTCCAGTGCTTTTGTAGAAAACTGGTTTTGGCGGCCAGCACCGCACAAATCAACCAGAAGCCAACAAACCGCAGGTTTACAATCAAGCTGTAAATCAGGGCCGAGCCGTTAACTCTGTCAGAATTTAATGCCCAAACCGCTAAAATAGCGTGCAGCAGGACATAAACAACAAACAAGCGGACTATCCAGGAATCAACTAGCCAGCGTTTGATTGGTGGTGAAGTCCAAGCTAGGTAAGCCGCTAGCGGCAAGATGGCAACGACAACTATCTCTTTCCAAATACGAAACAGATCCTGATGGCCAAAATTACTACCAGCCCAAGTTGTCAGTAGGGCGTGAATAGGCAAAAGCACTAAAATAGCAGCGATGATCCAAGAAAGTCTCAAAGCCAGTTTAGAACTGTTCATCAGTGTTACAATCTAGTATATCGGTAATGGGTGAATAGAGGCACGAGTGAAACATAATATCTCCCTAATTTACGGGGTTTTTTTGGTGATGGGAGATTTTTTGGCATTGCTACTAGCCTTTGTTTTTGCCTACATTTTGCGTGTTTCCATCAGTCATAAGCCGCTATCGGCCACGATTTATGCCATGGACTACTTGCAGATCTTCTTGATTCTACTACCTTTCTGGATTCTGATATTTGCCCTGCTTGGCCTCTATAACAGCTCGATTTACGAGAAGCGCTTTAACGAGGCTGGGCGACTGTTCATCGGTTCGTTTGTCAGCATCTTGTTCGTTATTAGCTATCAATATGCCATTAACAAACCAATTTTTCCGGCCCGCTTGGTGGCAGTTTACGGTTTTGTTCTAGCCTTTATATTTTTAGTCGGCTTCCGCAATTTGGCCCGATTTATCCGGGCTAAATTATTTAAATACAACATCGGCATTACTAATTTGCTAATTGTTGGTAACACTAAAATTGCCCGCGAATTAGTTAACCTGTTAAGTAATAGTCAAGAGTCCGGTTACAAGATAGTCGGCGTGGTTGGTGACAGCCCGCATGTTAAACAACACTTTCCGCATATTCCGGTATTTGGTGGTTTTAGCGAGGCGGTTAAGAAACTCCGCGCCAAGGACATTCATAGTATTGTCCAAACCGAGTTTTTTGCGGCCGCTGAAAAAAACAATGAAATTTTAGAATTTGCCCAAACCAAACACATAGCCTACCGTTTTATTCCTGGCAATTCCGAACTATTTGTTGGTAATATTGGCGTCGAGCTTTTCCGCTCGCAAATTCCAGTCATTGCTGTCCATCAGACGGCTTTAATTGGTTGGGGAAGAATTGCTAAACGGCTGACCGACATAGTCTTAGGTTCGGTTTTGTTTTTAATCACCCTGCCCTTCATGATAGCGATTGCAGTACTTATAAAAATTTTTGATTTTAAGGGACCAATTTTTTATAAAGACCGGCGCTTTACCCGCTTTGGCAATACCGCCAAAATGTATAAATTCCGCACCATTAAGCAGGCTTACAGCGGGCCGCCGGAAGAGGGCTTTAAAAAACTGGGCCAGCCGCAGCTAATTGATGAATACCGCCGGCTGGGCGACTGGTTGCCCGACGACCCTCGCTATTCGCGGATTGGCCGTTTTTTATGGCGTTCCAGCTTGGATGAATTGCCGCAGCTATTTAACGTTATTAAGGGCGATTTGAGCTTAGTTGGTCCAAGAGCCCTCCATCCGGAAGAACTCAACCAATTTGATAAAAAAGATCTGATTTTATCTGTTAAATCGGGCATTACCGGCTTGGCCCAGGTTTCCGGCCGGCGCCAAATCAGTTTTGCCGAACGACGTAAGCTCGATCTTTATTACGTCCAAAACTGGAGCTTGTGGCTTGATTTAACTATCCTGATAAAAACCCTGCGCGTAGTTTTCCGAAAAGTTAGTAGTTAGCAGATGGTAGATGGTAGATGATAGCTGCCAATCACAAAATGAAAGTTGCTATTGTAACTGACTGGTTGACGGGAACCGGTGGGGCGGAAAGAGTCGTTATAGAACTTCATCGCCTGTTCCCGGAGGCGCCAATTTATACCTCGCAATATGACGACAAAGCTAAAAAATGGTTTGGCGACAGATGGTTTGATGAGGCCGAGATTCGAACATTGTGGCTACAAAAGCTGCCCAAGGGCCTACGTAAATTTTTAGCGCCGCTTAGGGCTTGGGCTTTTAGCCGGCTGGACTTATCCGGTTTTGACTTGGTTATATCAAGCAGCGGCGCCGAAGCTAAATTTGTCAAGGTCAAAGCCGGTGCTGTTCATGTAACTTACTGCCATGCGCCGACTCATTATTACTGGAGCCGCTACGATGACTATTTAGCCAATCCTGGTTTTGGCTGGCTTAATCCCCTGGCCGGATTAGGCCTAAAACTTTTGGTCGGCCCGATGCGCCGATTTGATTTGAAGGCGGCGGCCCGGCCGGATTATTTTATTGCTAACTCCAACTACACCCGTGAGCAAATTAAAAAATATTACGACCGTGATGCAGTTGTCATCCATCCGCCAGTGGATATAGAACGTTTTACACCCCATAATCAGCCAGCCGAGCAGCGGCACAGCTACGTCACCGCCGGCCGGCAAACCCCGTATAAACGAATCGATTTAGCAGTTATGGCCGCCACCAAACTTGACTTGCCGCTTTTGGTCATCGGCCGCGGGCCGGACCATCGGAAATTAACAAAAATGGCTGGCCGCAACGTCACTTTTTTGGTAAAGACTAGTGATCAGAAAGTGGCCGAACATTTTGGCGCGGCCAAGGGTTTTATCTTTCCGGGTACTGACGATTTTGGCATCGTGGCAGTTGAAGCAATGGCTGCCGGTACACCGGTACTAGCCTATGGCCAAGGTGGAGCCCTAGACTATGTAGATAAAAAGACCGGCATGGTGTTTAATAAGCCAAGCGCGACTTCTTTAGCAGCCGCGCTTGATAAATTCGATAAGCTGGACTTTGACCATCAACAAATCGCCGCTAAAGCTAAACAGTTTTCAGCTGATCGTTTTCGGCTTGAGATGAGTAAATTTATAAAAAGTATTGTAGAATAGGCTACCTATGTGCGGCATTGTCGGTTATTTAGGTAATAAGAACGCCCTCGGGCCGGTTGTCGACGGTTTAAAGGCGCTTGAGTATCGCGGCTATGATTCGGCCGGTGTGGCTTATATAAATAGTGATAGCTGCACAGTTATCAAACGGGTTGGCCGGGTTGAGACAATTGAAAAGCTGGTTGACAAAGAAAAAGCTACACCGCATCTGGCGATGGGTCACACCCGCTGGGCAACACACGGGGCACCAACTACCGTTAACGCCCATCCCCACTTCAATCACGATAAGACCATTATGGTCGTCCATAACGGCATCATTGAAAATTTCCAAGTGATTAAAAACCGTCTGATTGAGCTTGGTTATCAGTTTGCTACCGAAACTGATACCGAGGTTGTGCCCCACCTAATCGAATATCACTTTAAGCAAAGTGGCTCGTTTGAAGACGCCTTCGAAAAAGCAGTTAGCGAACTCGAAGGCGCTTTTTCGATTGTGGCCATAAGTTCGCTGGCACTGGGACAATTATTCGCCGCTCGCTTGTCTAGTCCACTGGTGCTTGGCGTTGGCGAAGATGAATTTATCCTGGCTTCTGACCCGTCAGCCATTATGGAACACACTAAAAAGGTGATTTATCTTGAGGACTACGAGTTAGCGATTATATCTAAAAAAGGTTACAAAATTAGAAATTTCAAGCGAGCGGCCGTGGTTGAAAAAACTGCCGAAGAGCTGGACTTTGATTTGGAGCACGCCGCCTTAGATGACTTCCCCAACTTTATGCTAAAAGAAATTTTTGAAGCTCCACAAACCATCAAGCTAGCCACCCTTGGTCGAATTCGTCCAAAAAGTGGCACTGTCAAACTCGGTGGCCTAGTTGACGTCAAGGACAAATTAAAGGAGGTTCAGAGGCTTATTATCGTGGCTTGCGGCACCTCTTATTATGCCGGCCTAGTTGGCGAATACTTGATTGAGGAGTTAGCCCACATTCCGGTTGAAGTTCAGTTAGCTTCCGAGTTCAAATACCGGTTTGAGCCATTTTCGCCCAGCACGGCAGTGCTAGCCATTTCCCAATCTGGTGAAACGGCCGATACGATTGCGGCGCTTAAAAAGGTTGAGGGACGCAACATGTTACGTCTTGGCATCGTCAACGCTGTTGGCTCAACTGTCGCCCGCATGACTGATGCCGGGGTTTACTGCCACGCCGGCCCGGAAAGAGCTGTTGCTTCAACCAAAGCCTTCATCGCCCAAGTTTGCGTACTGGCCGAAATCGGCCTGCACTTTGGCAATGGCAAAATTCGGGATAGGAAAAGATTTTTACAAGAGCTTGATAGCCTGCCTAAAAAAGCCGAGCAGCTGCTAACACAGGTAGATAAAATCCGGCAAATTGCCGAAAAGTACACCCGATTTAGTAACTTCCTTTATATTGGCCGGCGTTACGGCTACCCCTGCGCTTTAGAAGGCGCCCTAAAACTTAAGGAAATAACCTACATACACGCCGAAGGCTATGCCGCTGGCGAGATGAAACATGGGCCGCTGGCCATGATTGATAAAAACTTTGCCACTTTTGCAATTGCGCCGGACTGCCAAGTGCTAGAAAAGGTCTATTCCAACATTTCCGAAATCAAAGCTCGCGGTGGTCCAATTGTAGCCGTAGCGACTGAAGACAACCGGCAAATTAAAAAACTGGTTGATGATGTGATTTACATCCCTAAAACCATCGAGCAACTAAATCCAGTTTTAGTTGCCATCGTTATTCAGCTGTTTGCCTATTATGCGGCCATCAAGCTAGGTAAAAACGTCGATCGGCCGCGAAATCTAGCCAAGTCCGTCACCGTAGAATAGCCACAACCTCGCATCGCCTAGCCGACAGCTTGCCCGGCCCAGCCGGCCACACCGGCTAGGCTTTTGGCGCTGTGCGTTGTTGCCGGCTTCAGTACTCCTTCACTGTATATCCATATACAGCTTAGTCCGTGCTTCGCTGGCGCCTAGCACAGCATCCAAATGCGAGGATGTGGGGGTTCGAATCACAAAATTATTCAAAATTGAACTAATCGACAGTGCAAAATTTTATACACAGTAAGCTAGTTTTACAGATGAGAAGTTAGTCGCAACACTTTTTTCTGTGCATAAACCATAGTTTAGGCCCCTGGTTTTGGCGGCAGGGCTTGGCAAAGTTGTTTATATGATTTAAGGTCGTTAACGGCTATCCAGGTACCACGTGTCAGGCCGGCTGACCACAGCTTCTTCTCTTTGGCTAAGATAGGAAATAGCACCTGCTCGAAATCATTCTTTTCGGTTAGCGGAAACAGTTTACTGAACCGCGGATATATCTCTGGTGAAAAAACTGTAGCCCCAAAATGCAGTGGCACCGGAATTATTGGGTACATCTGGGTATCCACAACCTGATTATCAGCTACCATCATGCCGGTTCCAGGATAGGCTTGGCCTGGCGCCAAAGCGACCGTCGCCAGCATGCCTTTGGATTGGCCTTCAAGATGAGCGCTTACAATAAAGCGAACAACTTCTGGAAAATCCAGAATCACATCGTCGGGATTAACAACTAGCAAATTACAATCATCCGGAATCGAGCCATTAACTAGTGCATTGTGTACCGCTCCACCCTTGCCGACCGGCTTTTCGGGATCGTGACTGTAAATGATTTCCACCCCCAAACCGGAACCATCGCCGATTCGATCTTCAATGCTATGAGCATTGTGATACACAAGAGCCACGAACTTTTTGATACCGGCATCGCGGTACATTCTAATGGCCATTTCAATCATGGTGTCACCGTTAGGCAACTCATGGGCGTTCTTGTTAACCTTTTGACCATGAAGGACTGCGGCGTAACGGCTGCTCTCGCCACCCGCCATCAAAGCCACAACAGAATTGGCGGTGAACTGACGCCACTTCTCGTCACTGATCTCGGCCGGTTCAAGAAAGCCGGCAATTTTCTTGGATAAGCCGTCAAGCTCATCTTGCAACATACGGCCCATATAATACCATCATACCTGGTGGATTTGTTATCATAGAGCGGTTGATGAGGACGACATTGTACGTTTGAGAGATGACTTCGGCTGTAAGTAAAAAGATAAAGGCGGCAATTTTCGATGTCGACGGTATGCTCTTAGATACTCGCAATCTGCTGTTTCGGGCCTACGCCCATACTTTGACAGCTCATGGCTATCCAAGGCCGTCTAACGAGGAGATTGCGGCGCATGTTGGCATGGAAGTTAAGCAAAGTTATGCGGAGTTGGCTCCGGGTAGTGATATTGATTTAATTCACGCCACCCACCGAGAGTTTCATGATAATAATTTGGATTTGATAGCCGACTATAACGGACTGATTAATATGCTGAGCCAACTCAAAAAAGCCAAACTAAAATTAGGCGTTTTCACCAGCCGTGGTCCAAGTACGCCAAAGGTACTTGCTAATGCTAAAATTGATAAATTTTTTGAAGTCGTCATTACGGCGGCTGACGTAGCTCATCACAAACCGCATCCGGAAGGGCTTTTAAAAGCCCTCGAGTCACTCAATGCCGAGCCGAAAAAAGCAGCCATGCTCGGCGATTCGGTTTATGACGTCGAGGCCGGTAAAAATGCCGGCGTTGCCCTAACCATTGGCATCACTCACGGCTTTGGTACCAGAGAATCACTTGAAGATGCCAAGCCAGATTTTATTGTTGATAGCCTGGCCGAGATTCCACCCATCTTGCTTGGCAGAATAAGCTAGAATAGGAAAGTCAAATGAAAGTTAATCCCCATATTTTCCGCGGCTACGACTTACGTGGTTTAGTTGACGAGGACTTAACGCCTAATCTGGCTTTTCACATCGGCAAAGCCCATGGCACTTACTTAAGGCGTAATGGTAATCATAGTCGTGCACTGGTGGCGCGCGACAGCCGTCGCACCAGCCCGGTATACGCCCAAAAAGCCGCCGAAGGTTTGGCCGCTGTTGGCCTTGATGTTATCGATATTGGTCTGGAAATGGTCGGCACTTTTTATTGGGCACAACATCACTTAAAGGTTCCTGGCGGGCTGTATGTTTCTGCTTCGCATAACCCGCCCGAGTTTAATGGCTTTAAATTGGCCAACGATTATTCGGAAACGATGGTCTATGAGAATCTGCAGGAAATCCGGCAGTTAATTGAGGCCGAAGATTATGAACAATCTGATAAAACTGGCCAAATTAGCCAGCAAAATCTACGCTCAGCTTATTTTGAATACCTACTAAAGCGCATCCAAATCGAGCGGCCACTTAAGGTTTTAATTGACGCCGGCAATACTAGCTCGGGCGAAATCGTCCCAGATTTACTTAAACGAGCGGGCTGCGAAGTGGCTGGATACAATACAGAGATAAAACCGGATTTTCCGCTCGGCGTGGCCGACCCGACCGAACAGTACATCATGGAGCGCATGAAAAAAGAAATGCTGGAATGCAAGGCCGACGTCGGTTTCACATATGACGCTGACGGCGACCGGATTGGCATCGTCAACGAGAAAGGCCAGCCGGTTTGGAATGATATGCTGGTGGCGATTTTTTCTAAGGACGTCTTAGCCGACCATCCAGGTGCTATCATCATGTTTAACACGCTTTGCTCAAAGGCCGTGCCGCAAACGATTGAAGCGGCCGGCGGCGTGCCATTTATGTGGCGGACCGGCCATTCGTTTCTGAAAAAGAAAAATCAGACAGTTAAAGCCGCCTTCATTGGCGAGCTGTCCGGCCATTTTTTCTTCTCGGCTGATTTTTTCAATCATGATGACGGCACCTATGCCACCATGCGACTTTTGCAAGCTATGAGCCGAACTGACCAGACTCTCTCACAAATGGTTGGCGCTTTGCCCCAATATAAATCCAGTCCGGAAATTAAAGTCTTTTGTCCCGATGATAAAAAGGTTGGTCTGATGGACATTATTGCTACCAAACTCCGCCAAGATTATCCCGAGGCCGAAATTATAGATGATGAACGGGCCGGTGACGGCGTCCGCTTGGAACTGTCCGACAGTATGTTCGTCGTGCGTTATTCACAAAACGGTCCCTACATAACTGTGAAGTTCGAAGCTGAAACTAACGAGCAGTACGAAAAATTACGCCAATATATTTCTGAAGCTCTACATGCCTATCCGGAAATTGATTGGCAAAACGAGATTAGCGCTAACGTCGGGGCGCTAGACCCCAAGTATCGGAAGTAGCTATACTGGTAGGAATGAGTTTATTCGAGGCTACTTCCTAATGCTCAATGTTCAATGTTTAAAACTCGATGAATGGTCAAGTAATCAATGTAGTTATGCATTGGATCATTGCCTCATTGAAAATTCATTGAAAATCGATAATTGTAAATTGTTAATTGCGCCGACGAGAAGAGGCGCTTTGTGAGGTTGCTTGTTACCGGCGGGGCGGGTTTTATTGGTTCGAACTTTGTTCATTATGTTTATAAACATTGTCCCGACTGGCATATTACGGTCTTAGACAAGTTGACTTATGCCGGCGATGAGAAAAACTTGGCTGGCCTTGAGCCAAACCGTTTCCAATTCATTAAGGACGACATTTGCGATGAGGCAACCGTTGATAAAGTTGTAGCCGATTGCGACGCGATTGTCCATTTTGCCGCCGAAACCCATGTTGATAATTCCCTACACGGGCCAGACCGATTTATCTACACCAACGTGGTCGGTACCTATCAAATTCTGGAAGCTGTCCGCAAGCATGACAAACGTCTGCACCATGTTTCAACCGACGAAGTTTATGGCGATTTAGAACCGGATAGCACGGAAAAGTTTTCCGAAACTACCCCCTATAATCCATCCAGTCCTTACTCGGCTACCAAAGCCGCTTCTGATATGCTGGTCCGTGCTTGGGTCCGCTCCTATAAAATTAAAGCCACAATTAGTAACTGCTCGAATAATTACGGGCCGTATCAGCACGTTGAAAAGTTTATTCCACGGGCGATTACCAACATTTTACTCGGCCAAAAGCCCAAGCTTTATGGCAAAGGACTCAACATCCGGGACTGGATTTATACCGAAGATCACAGCTCGGCTGTGCTGGCCATATTAGAAAAAGGCAAGCTCGGCGAAACTTACATGGTTGGCGCCAACGGCGAAAAATCCAATCAAGAAGTTTTGGAAATGACATTGGAACTCATGGGCAAACCGAAAGACTGGTACGAGTTTGTCAGCGACCGGCCCGGCCACGATTTGCGCTATGCTATTGATGCTCGTAAAATCCGGGCTGAACTTGGTTGGACGCCGGCTTATACCGATTTTAAAAAGGGTCTGGCCGCAACAATTGAGTGGTACAAAAATAACCGTGATTGGTGGCAACCGCAAAAGGCCGAAACCGAAGCCAAATATAAGGAGTTAGGAAGATGACTCATTATATCCATCATCAGTCCCTAGTCCTTAGTCCCCAGTCCTTAGCTGCTGCATTGTATACCCTATCCCCTATACCCTATTCCCTATACCCTAAAGCGACTGAAGGGAGCATCTGATGCAGGATTTTTCCGTCAAGCCAACCAAACTAGAGGGGCTTTGGGAAGTCCAGACAAAAATTATTCCGGACGAGCGCGGTTCGGTTATGGAATCCTACCGCGAGTCCGATTATCAAAAATCCGGCTTGCCCCCGCTTGATGGTCGTTTGCAAGTTAACGCTACTTTAAGCAAAAAAGGTACTGTCCGCGGTATCCATGCTGAATATGCTCATAAATTCATCCAAGTGGCTTACGGCAAGATTTTTGCGGTGATTGTTGATTTGCGTAAAAACTCGCCGACTGCTGGTCAATGGCAAAGTTTTGAACTGAAGCGCGGCCAAGGTCTGTTTGTATCAAAAGGGCTGGGCAATGCCTTTCAGTCAATCTCCGATGAACCGTCAATTTATATTTATCATTTTGAAAAAGAATGGGCGCCTGATATGCCGGGTGTTTCCTGCAACCCGCTTGATCCGGACCTAGCTATTCCTTGGCCGATTGCCGAAGGTTCTGGCATGTTAATTTCTGAAAAAGACAGAAACAATCCATCCCTGAAGGAGATCCTTCAGCAATGATCAATGATCAATGTCCAATGTTCAATGAATGGTCAAGTAATCAATGTAGCAATGCATTGATAATTGATAATTGTAAATTGAGCATTGCGCCGACAATTGGGAGGACTAGTGGATTCTAAGGTTTTTATTGTCGGCGCTAAAGGCCAACTCGGCACGGCTCTACGTCAAAAATATCCGAATGCCAAATCGGCTGACATTGACGAATTGGACATCACTAAAAAGGAAAGTGTGCTGGGCTACGATTGGTCGGATGTTAAATATATTCTCAACGCCGCCGCCTATACCAACGTTGACGGCGCCGAAACAGCCGAAGGTAGAGTTGCCGCTTGGCAAGTTAATGCCGTGGCGGTTGGTTATTTGGCGCAAGTCGCTCGCGACCGTGATATTACGTTAGTTCATATATCAACCGATTATGCCTTTGATGGGACAAAAGTTCCGCATAAAGAAGACGAGCCACTTAGTCCACTAAGCGTCTATGGTGCCAGCAAGGCCGCCGGTGATATTGTGCTGGCTCAAGCGCCGAAGCATTATTTGTTAATGACTTCATGGGTAATAGGTGAAGGTAAAAATTTTGTCCGGACAATGTTAGAGCTTGGTCAAAAAGACGTTGATCCAACTGTAGTAGCTGACCAAATCGGCCGGCCGACATTTACAACCGAGTTGGTTCGGGCCATCGATCATTTACTTACCGCTAAAGCCGAATTTGGAACTTACAATATTAGTAACGGTGGAGAGCCGGTCAGTTGGGCAGATTTGACCCGTGAGATTTTCAAAACCGCTGAACTGGAACGAAAAGTCACCGAAGTAACCACAGTCGAATACTACAAAGGCAAAGCTAATATTGCCCCCCGCCCCTTGAATAGCACGTTCGATTTAGCCAAAATAGAGGCCACTGGCTTTAGGCCAAAAGATTGGCGTGAAGATTTGAAAGAATACATTAAGAAGGAGCTCAGCAGATAATGTTTACCGTTTACCATTCACCGTTCACCATGCCTTATCCGTTTTCCGTTTTCAAAGCTCAATGGTTTGCCCTATCCCCTATACCCTATCCCCTATACCCTAAAGCGACCGAAGGGAGCGCCCGATGAAAGGGATTGTTTTGGCGGGAGGAAACGCTACTCGGCTTTATCCAATTACTCTAGCTACCTCCAAACAGCTGCTGCCGGTTTATGACAAGCCAATGGTTTACTATCCGCTAACCACTCTGATTTGCGCCGGTATTAATGAAATTTTGATAATTTCCACTCCGCAAGACACGCCCCGCTTTGAACAACTTTTGGGCAATGGTTCACAACTTGGCTGCCGTTTTAGCTATAAAATTCAGGACCAACCCGGCGGGCTGGCCGAGGCTTTTATTTACGGCGCCGATTTCATTGGTAAGGACAAAGTGGCCATGATTTTAGGTGACAACATCTTTTATGGCAGCGAGATGGGCAACAAACTTAAGCAGTACACTGATCCGGACGGCGGCGTTATTTTTGGTTATCAAGTGGCTGATCCGGAACGTTATGGCGTGGTTGAGTTCGATAAAAATAATAAGGTTGTCTCAATTGAGGAAAAGCCGACTCAACCAAAATCCAATTATGCTATCCCGGGGCTGTATTTCTATGACAATGAGGTTGTCGCTATAGCTAAGGCGGTTAAGCCCAGTGCTCGCGGCGAAAAGGAAATTACCGATATTCATAATACCTATCTAAAACAAGGCAGGCTTAAAGTCGCCGTTTTAGAGCGAGGTACGGCCTGGCTGGATACTGGAACCTTCGTCAGCATGAATCAAGCGGCGCAGTTCGTTCAGGTAATTGAAGAGCGGCAAGGGGTTAAAGTCGGTTGCATCGAAGAGGCCGCCTGGCGCGCCGGCTTTATTGACGACAAACAACTAGCTAAGTTGGCCGAGCCGCTGACCAAATCCGGTTATGGCCAATACCTCCTAAGTTTGCTTAGTAAATAAAGACCTAAGCGTTTGGATGAAGCGCTAGGCGTCAGCGAAGCACGGACTGAGCTGTATGGAAGAATACTGTGAAGGAGTGCTGGAGCTGACAACGCCGCGATTCGCCAAAAGCGACGGCGGAGTTGCGGCTTCACCGCAAGCAGGCCGGTGCGACGCTTAGGTCTCTTCGGAAATGACCATGCCGTCGGGCAGACGGAACAGCCCTTCATCCAAGCGCTTCTGCTCGAGATAGTGAGCAATAAAACCGACCGAGCGGGCAAAGACGAACAGGGCGTTACAAAAACCGCTGTCCAAAACTTCATTGATTTGATTTTTGTTTAACTTCTCGTCGCCTTCCAAAATATCCAACAGCAAGCAGGCGGTGGCGCCGTCAACATTCAGTATCAAATTGGCTTTTTTCGCCGCGGTGACTTTGGCGATTTCTTTAGCAAACTTGGTGTATTGGCCGCCTTGATCAAAATTTTTTAGAAGCGTCTGTACCCGCGGATCCGGGTTGTCGACTCGATATTTACGGTGGCCAATGCCGGGTATATAGATCTTATTCTTGGCAAACCGCTCCACAAAATCGTAGGCCTTCTCACCGTCATTAACCGCCTTAAACCAGTTCTGGGCGGCTTGGTCAATGGCGCCGCCAAAGCGCGGGCCGATTGTCAGTAGCCCCGATGCCAGAGCCGCCGGCAACTCATTGCCGGCCCTAGCCGTAATCATCGTATTAACCGCGCCGGAAACTTGCGGGCCGTGATCAACCAGCAGTTTGACTACCACATCAAAAAATTCCTTAAGCTGCTCGGAGCTTTTTTTGCGGCCGGTAAACATAGCTAAAGCAGTCTCGGACAGCGAGCGGTCTTTGGTAAAAGCTAAGATATCCTCACCCAGGATTCTGACCACACCATCATCACCTTCTTTAGAAATATTATCGACAAATAATGCGCTCATTCTGGGCTCCTTAATCTCCTTAATTATAGATTGCTCATGCTGCGTTTTGCTAACAAATTTATTTATCAACTGCTCAAAATCGGCAAAGCCGCTAGCTACCTGAACGCCGGCATTCGACAGGATTTTCTTTTTGTAGGCTGCCGATTCGGTTTCGGTTTGGGCCATGGCTTTAGCGTGGCCAAATTGCTGCGGCGTCTCGAAATGGTCAGAAATACTGCCGGCTATGTAGGCAATGGCAATTTTTTTGGTCTTGGCTTGAGCGTAAATTTCGGCCACTTTTTCTTCATCATGGCCACCGAGCTCACCAAAATAAACTATGGTTTTTACATTAGGATCATCTAGCGCCATCTCAAAAATTTCATACGGTTTGGTGGCTGGCCATAAATCGCCGCCGATAGCCACGCCATAGCGGAGCCTACCACCAGAGTGAGTTACCCGGTTGATAATTTCATTGACAATCCCGCCGGAGGTCGAGACCACAACTGTATCGCCCGGTATTAACGTACCGGAATCTTTGAGCTGCGTGGCCGTAATACCGCCAATCGCACCAAGCTTCCAGCCGCCGCCGACCAGTACTCCGACACTAGCTGGACCCAAAACTATAATTCTGGCCTTTGTCGAAATTTCACGAAGTTTGAGCGCATCCTGCTCTGTTACATTTTCGGCAAAAACAAAAGCCGCTTTTAACTTTGGCAGTTGGCTAATCGATTGCTCGATGCCAGTCAACACTCGACGAGCCGACTGCATGACACCAACTAGCTCAACTTCTTTTCGTATAGCTTTAGGTATATCAGCCAGTTCCTGATAGCCCTTAATCAAAATCTCCCGATTGCCAAAAAAATAGCGGCAGACTTTTTGCTGGACACCAACCACCGCTTTAACTGATGGTGCTTCCCGGCCAACCAGATAATCATAATCAAGCATTGATTGGATAGTGGCAAGATGATTGCCAAAAACAATAATCGCCGGATCGGTAATTTCTGAAAAGTTTTTCATAAATCGCCTCCGGCAACATCATCCATTTGCCACTTACCATTAGCCAAATTATTGGCCATTAGCCAATTGTAAAATGATAAATGATACTTAATTGGTAAATGTGAATTGTGAACTGAAAATTGCATGAACTTGTTCATGCTTTAACCTCTTCCGCCACTTCTTTAACCAGCTTAGCCAGTGAAATATCCGGGCCGTGAACTTTATGAGCTAGTCCGATCTTAGTCAAGCAGTCCTCCATCATGGCCAAACCCTTTTGCTGGTTAGGTCCGCCGCGGCGGACAAACACACCCACCTTGTTATCTTTTAGGTACTTTTTCTCCTTATCAAAAGCCCGGATGATGCCGCGGAAAGTCACAGCAATATCGGTAAAGTTGGCTACGCCGCCGGCAATGACAATGATTTTCTTTTTAGCTTGGCCACTTTTTAGCAACTTAATTAAGGCCAGTGAGTATTGGTAAAGCTCATCCTCATTGGGTGCACCGCTATATTCACCATAGTTAATCAACTCGTCGCTCAAGCCATGGGCATCGAATTCATCGGCTATTACCAAACTAGCTCCACCGCCAGATAGCATCAGTAAAATCTGGCCGTTGGGATTCATAACTCGCAGCGATAAGGCCGAAACACTAACTGCTTGAAGATCCTCAACCATCTTTTCGCTGGCGGTTTTTTCAAGTCTAGAAGAGCGAAAATCTTGGCTTGTCCAAGCACCTTGAACCGCCAATTCGGCAGTTGAGTCAACCTCAACAGCTGCATCAAGGGGAGTAAATTTACCGTCTTCGATAAGCAAAGGGTTAATTTCTAAATAAACCATATGCTCTGAATTGAATAGCCTGATTATCTTCTCAAGATTTTCAGTCGATAAGGCGCCTATGGCCTTTGGTTTCCCCATCAGATAAATCATCCGTTGTAACGAATCGGCGTGTCCTTCAATACCCACACCGCCCTTTTCGGAGTACTGGATTTCTATCCCCCCTTCAGTGCGCACCAGAGCTAGAAATTGCTCGTCTTTTGGATCGTGTTCGATCATCGGTTCAGCCAGAAAATAGCGATAGCCCTTTTTGGACATTTCGGTAACGTCAGAAATAATTTGATTCCTGCTCCGATTTAATTTAACCAATCCCAGTTGGTTGCGTTTTTTGGTCGCTTGATCAACTTTAACGACGTATTTTCCATCAGACAGTTGGTTGATTTGTCTGCTTAATTCCTTGTCTTCGGCATCGATAGAAATTCCCGTATAGCTAAAGCCTAGCTTGTCAGCAAGCAGTTTCTTGGCCCGAAATTCAGATAACTTGACTCTGGCCATTAGGTTATCATTATAGAATAACCTCTCAGAGTATAATAGACAGGCTAAGAAGTTATCTGATGAAGAGCCGAAAACTACTGGTTTTGTTAATTATGCTGGCGGCCGTAGCAGCTGCTTTTTTCAGATTGAATTGGCATCAGCCGACGACATCACCCGATTATGGTGACAGCAGTCAGACACAACCAACCAACACCTCGGCATCAATAGCGGAAGACTCCGACAGAGGTTCGCCCGTCAGATTGACAAATCCCGAAGATAGTAATACCGCCGCCCAATTAAGCCGTTTTGGTCAGACAGTAGTCGAAACCAAAGATAAGCCCGCAGTTGAGAAATACGCAGCCGACCACAGTTTACAAATTATTGAATCAACCAGCTTAAGTGACGGCCGAACTTTGCTAACTCTGGCTGAAGCCGCTGACAATCCGGCCGTTAAGCAAATGGCTCAAAATCTGCCCGGCACGAAAACCGAAAAGAATCTAATTTTTCGGCCGGTTTTTACACCCAATGATCCCCGTTACCCTGAGCAATGGGCTTTGCCGCAAATTTCTGCGCCGGCGGCTTGGGACGTTTCTCAAGGCTCTAACTCAATTACTATCGCCGTAATCGACAGCGGTATTTTATTTAGCCAGACATTTGGCACTGATTGCGCTTTAGGCTGTAGCCAGCCGGATTTTCCGGATTCCAAAAAATGGGCCAACGCTGGCGAGAACTGTGGATCTACCGACCCGACTATAGTCTGCGCCCAACGCACTGACGGCATTGATAATGACGTACCCGCTAACGGCAAGATTGATGATTGGCAAGGTTGGGACTTTATGGGCGGTTTTGCCGGCGGCAGCAATTGTCCTAACGGCAGTGGCGGCGGCTATGTTGATAATGATAACGACCCGGGCCCATACTCATGTGATGACCCGTTCAACCAGTCACAACTCAACAAAAATGACAGTTCAGCCGATGCACTTGGGCATGCCACACTGGTCAGCTCGACGGCCGGCGCTGCGACTAACAACGGCCAGCTGATTGCTGGTGTTGCTATCAATGCCAAGTTAATGAACTTGAGAATTTTTGATGGCTACGGCTTTGGCGATTTGGATGATATTGTGGCGGCAATTGATTATGCAGCGGCCAAGGGAGCCAAAGTTATTAATTTGAGTTTGGCCCTATCAACTTGCACGGGTAGTAGCTCAACTCTGGAAACAGCTCTGGCCAATGCCAGATCACTCGGCGTTACTGTTGTCGGCGCCGCCGGCAACGAAGCTCAAACCACCCCGGGCAGTGTCTGCTATCCTGCCAGCTCACCTTACGTTATTGCCGTCGGTGCTACCGATAGTGGCGACAATCGCACTAGCTGGTCGAATTTTGGGCCCGAGCTGGATATTATGGCTCCAGGATTGGCAATTTTGGCCGACAACGCACCAGCCGCTGCCAATGGTAATAGTACAACCAGCACCGCCTCCGGTACTTCATTGTCGACACCCCTGGTCAGCGGCGTAGCGGCGTTAATGTATGCCCAATTTCCCGGCATCACGCCAGCGCAGGTAGCCGACGGTCTGGCCGCCTCGGCTGATAAGCCGGCCGGTATGAACGGCGCCAACCGAACCGATCTTTATGGCTACGGCCGACTGAATGCTTACAGCGCCCTCAAAATTGATAGCTTATCCTGCCCATACCCCGTATTTAAAAACTACAATAACGGCTCCCTCGGTAGCGGTCAAAGGATGCTGGCTTACCGGCACGGCAATACCAACATAAGCCACCTTACCTATGCTCAGCTGAATAATACCGGCTCGGCTTGCGTTGAAGCCCATGTCTGGAACCCCGGCTACACCAGCTGGCGGGCAAATATCGCCACCGGTTTGCGCGCCAGCGATCCAGCGAGTGGAATGTTGGTATCTTCATGGTCGCGTGTAGATAGTCAGGTCAGCTTAAATTACGTAACCTATGGCAACGTCGAGGTTCACCGCTTTAGCCCAAACTTACAGAAACTGCCGGGCTACTATGATGTGCCAACGAATTTGGTAAACGTCAGCTCGGCCACCGGTACTTTCGTGGCCGGAGATTTTTTAGGCGCCGGCTACGACCAGCTAGTCTATATTTTGTATAGCGGCAGGAATGGCGGCATGGAGATACATATGTTTAATCCGGCCATGACCAGTGCGATTGGCTTTTACGATCTACCGACCGACGTCGGCGCAGTTAATAACGGCGTATTTGTGGCCGGCGATTTTCTGGATCGTGGACATGCGCAGTTAGCTTATGTTTCCTATGGCAATACCGAGGTTCATTTATTGGATATCCGTGGCGGCCAGGCCAAGCGAGTTTATGAGGTACCGACTGATCTGATCGGCACCAGCGCGGCCACCGGTACATTTGTAGCCGGTGAATTCGTCGGCCGCGGAAATAACCTCGGCTATACCCAATTAATCTATGTTATTTATAACAACGGCCACGGTGGCTGCGGCGGCAGTGGCTGCGTTGAAACTCACATGTTTGACCCAACTTTGACAAGAATCAATGGCATACAGGAAATCGTTACAAATCTGACAGGCTTTACACCTTAGCTAGACAACCTATTCCCTGTTACAATATCTGGCAGTTGTGAAGGTTGCATTAGTCATACCCGCCTATAACGAGGCCAAGATGGTCGGTAGAGTTATTACCGATCTTAAAAACGTGTTCGCCAAAAGCGGTTACGACTATCAGATTATTCTGGTTGATGATGGCTCCAAGGACGAAACTGCGGTAATTGGCCAAAAAGCTGGTGTTCATGTTATCAGTCACATTCTCAATATTGGCAGTGGCGGCGCCACCGCCACTGGACTAAGTTACGCTCAAGCCAAAGGTTTTGATATTGCAGCCACGCTTGACGGCGACGGCCAACACTCGGCCGCCGATGTCTTAAAAGGTATAAAATTGCTGGACGAAAAAGGCGGCGATTTATTAATTGGCAGCCGATTGATTGATACCCAAGGTATGTCACGTGTAAAACAACTTGGTAACAAAGGGCTAACTTTTGTAACATTCTCGCTGTTTGGAGTCAAAATCACTGACTCTCAATCGGGACTGAGAATCTTTTCGCGCAAAGCCCTTAACGAACTTAAATGGAAGACCGCCGGCTACGAGTTCTGCTCGGAAATGTTATGGCGAGCCAAGCAGCTAGGATTGGATATCCGTGAGTTCCCAATACGGGCGATTTACACAGATTATTCTATGGCAAAAGGCCAAAATAATTGGAATGGTTTTAACATTGTAAAGTCGCTACTTAGGCGGCGGATTATGGAGCTTTTCGGTGAGTAGGTATTTGCTGCTGGTGATTTTAAATACGCCGTTGATTATTGCCGCCATGATGAACACGGTCGTCGGTTATAAGCTCGGTCATATGGGCCGCCGCCGCTTTTTCTTTGGCTTAAGTTTTTGGCTATTAATCTTTGCGGCCCTGGTTTTTGTTAAACCAATTTATAGTTACTTATTTTCAAATAATCTGACTCAAACTGAGCCGCTAAGCTTGTTCGACGTCATGCAAATAACCGGCATCATCTTTACCTTGTTTATTGCTAACCGCGCTTACGGCAAAGTCGATGTGCTGGAGCGCAAAGTCCAGGACCTTCACCAAGAACTTTCCATCAAACTGTCAGAAAAAAATAATAAGAAGACTAGAAATTAGAACGGTGAGGCGGGGGGCCAATAACTTAGGACGATACGAATGACGATATCGCTAACGTTCGGGACTAAATATTCGGGCGGCGGGTTCCAGTTATTCTCACTTTCGGTTACGACTTTGACGCCCCGGATTATATCTTCGGGCTCTGCTCCAGAAATGAAGTTGCTGCCTGATTCAAAGGTTTCATGGCGTTCAGTTACATCGCGGGTGGTGACAACCGGCACACCAAGAATGGCGCACTCTTCCTGAGCTGTACCGCTGTCGCTTAAAACGCAAAATGCATTCTTTTGTAACTTTTGAAATTCGAAAAAGCCAAGCGGTACAGAAACTACGATTCCCTCGCGAACCTTTAGTTTAGGGTGGCTCTTCAGTCGATCACGAGTTTTGGGGTGGACACTCCAAATCATCGGCATTTTGTATTGGTCATGGAGTTTATTAAAGGCCTCGACGAATTTAGCTAAACGATCTTCCGGATCAACATTTTCGGCCCGATGTAGTGTCATCAAAAAGAATTTACCCTTCTCTACTTTCAGCTTCTGCATGATGTCGCTGGCATCAATCTGCGGTTCGAAGTGCTTCATAACTTCAAAAATCGGATTGCCGCTAACATGAACGCGGTTTTCTTCGTAACCCTCACGGGTGAGCATTTGCCGGCTGCGGTTAGAGTAAGTCAATAAAATGTCGCTTTGGCTATCAATGATGCGGCGGTTGTTTTCTTCGGGTACCCGATCATCGAAGCAACGGTTGCCGGCCTCCATATGAAAGACCCGCACGCCGAGGCGTTTGGCCATAATCGCACCTAGGCTGCTGTTAGTATCACCTAACACCAAAAAGGCGTCTGGTTTCTCTTTGGGAATAATCTCTTCCAGTTTCGATAAAATCGTACCAGCTTGTTGGCCAAAATTGCCTTTGGCATCAAGATAATAATCCATTTTACGGATGCCCAGCTGCTCAATAAAAACATCGTTTAAGTTCGGGTCGAAATTCTGGCCGGTGTGGACTAAAACTTGATCACAAAGTTTGTCCAGCTTTTTGATAATTAGACTAAGTCTTATTAACTCCGGCCGGGTACCTAAAATTGTTAGAACCTTCATCCCTTGCCTCCTTTAGAGGCAAAATTCAAACACCAAAAACCAAACACCAAAGAAACACCAAAAACCAAACACCAAACATAATTGAAGTTTGAAATTTGAGATTTATTTGAAATTTGGAGTTTGAAGTTTGAAGTTTGATTTGAGTGATCCATTATTTAGTGTCCTCAAATTCTGCTAGTTCTTTAATCATTTGTTCAATCGTTGGCGGCTTTGGATAACCCGCCGCCTGCCAGATGGCCTGATTTAACTTTACATCATTGGTCGTCAGAGTTCGATCAATAACCACATTGGCCGGTGCCGGTTTGATTTTGATATCCTGGCGGTCAAAGGCCTTGGCAAAGGCCTTTAGTATATCGGCTTTTGATATCAAACCACTTGGCACTAAATGCTGAACGTGCGGTAATTTGAGGTTGGCTTTGATAATTCCTCGGCAAAGCCGAGCAAAGTGCAAGGTTGTCACGCCGTTCCAATGATGATTGGTATAACCACTGACCTCGGCACCTCTAGGCTGATGTAAAAACCAATCCAGCAGTGACAAATGGCTTGTGAGTTCCGGCCCGATTATTGAGCAGCGCAAGTGGTACATATTGGGAAAATAGGCTTCACCCAAACTTTTACTTTTACCGTAAACATCAAGTGCATCGTGCGGATCGGATTCAACATACTTACCCTTCTGTCCGGAAAACACACAATCGGTGGCAATTTGGATAATTCGAGTTTTTGCCCCCGCAGCTTTAGCTAATCGGTGCGAAAAAAGGCTGTTAACAAGAAGCGCGGTCTCGACTTCGGCCACATTATCGTCGTGGATATACGGTTTGATGATGCCAATAGCGTTAATCACCCAGTCTGTATCATTAATAGCTTTAGCAATCTTTGCTATATCGGTCGCTTTAGCATCTAGCTGCCTAAACTTAACTTTTGGATAATTAGTGGCAAATGAACGGATCTCTTTGGCATGGCGACAGGTTCCAACTAAATCGAACTCGTCAGCGCGGCTTAAGGCTTTCAAAATCATTGAGCCGAGCATACCGCTACAGCCCAAGATGGTAACTTTAATTCTTTTGGCCATTAGCGTTCTTCAACCGTCCAAATATCCCAATAGCGGGCCGGGTAGCGCCAATCGTCGCCCTCGGATTTGGTCAGCGATGAAGTTGAAAAGAAGATTATTTGGCTGTCTTTAGTTAGCGACATAAAGCCGTTGGCGTAGCCCGGCGGGATGTAGAGGACTTTTGGTTTTTTGTCGGACAGTACAAACTTTTCAACTTTAGCCGATTTAGAAGGCTTGTCCCAATTATCAACCTTGACTGCTCCAAGCAGAGCCGAACCGGTTACTACCAAGACATACTTGGCCTCTTTTTTATGGGCATGCCAGGCCCGCACAAATCCGGCCACATGATTGGATACCATATAAAACCGCTTAACGTCGGCGAAATCAAAGTCGTTAACAAAGGCGACTTGGCCGCGGTCGTCAACCGCCAGGCCGCCTTCAATTAGGGTTGGCTCAGAATATTTATTGACCATTTTCGTCAACCAGTTTATGAGTTTCAAACATCGTCAGATGGCCTTCGTTAGTATAGCGGGGGTTATCCAAATCTTTGATACGCCTGTCCTCGATTATCTTTTTAACCTCCCTAACACCATCCTCGGCTTTAAGTTTCGGTGCAAATCCGAGGGTCTTAGTAGCTTTCTGGTTGCTAACTTGATAGTTACGCAGGTCCTCAAATTTCATATCAACAACGTCCATTTTGGTACCCGAAATCTGTTTAACTACCCGCTTGGCTAATTCCAGAATTTTGACATTCTCGCCGTGCAGATTGAATATGCCAGTGTGTTTAGAGCCAATGTTATCGGCAATAGCCTGGGCAGCGTCGCGGACGTGCAATATTGGCCGGAATTGGTCACCGCCAAAAACTTTCAATTTACCGTCGGAAATCGCTCGAGCCGTCATGGTATTGACCACTAAATCGAGCCTGATGCGGGCATAGTCATCACCAACGCCATAAAGTGTGCCCAATCGAAAAATAATGGCGTTTTTGTTCTTCAAAAAACCCTCAGAGGCTAATTTGGTAATACCATAAACGGACAATGGCCCGGTTGATGAATCTTCGGTTAACTCACCCTCACGAGCACCATAAACCGAGCAGGTTGAGGTAAAGATTATCCGACCGTCGTAATTATCGGCCAGCCATTTAACCGACTCCTGATTAATCTGGGTGGAGATGTCGAGATTTAGTGCGCAGGCACCATCGCCAACTAACGCTGCCAGCCAGACTACCACGTCGGCCCATTTCAACTGTTCTCTTAAGTGCTGGCGGTTACGGATGTCGCCTAAGACAAACGGGATATCTTTAAGATAGTCGTCTTCATACATCAAAGCGTCATAAACCCGAACGTCATGCTTTGAATTTTTTAAAATATCGGTCAGGGCTCCACCTAAATAACCGGCGCCGCCTGTAATCAGTACTTTCACTTCAACAGATTATCCCATTAAACCGTTTGAATTATCAAGGGTTAGTGTGTTTAGCTTAAGTAATCGTGGCCAGCAAAAAACGGGTTTTGGTAGTTAGCCAGCATTTTTGGCCGGAGTCATTTAGGATTAATGATATCTGCGACTTCTTGCTGGAAAAGGACTGCGAGATTGACGTTTTGTGCGGTCTGCCTAACTATCCAAAAGGTAAGTTTTACGGTGGCTATGGCTATTTTGGCAAGCGCAACGAAGTTCATAACAAAGTTAAAATCCATCGGGTGCTGGAAATTCCGCGCGCCAGTAACACTAACTTTAGAATTTTCTTAAATTACGTGTCATTTCCCTTTTTTAGTCTGTTCCATATACCCCATATGTTGTTTCGTAAATACGATAAAATTTTCATTTTCCAAACCTCGCCGGTGATGATGGGACTAGCTGGACTACTGCTTGGCAAACTGCGCCGGACCCAAACAACTATGTATGTGCTCGATCTATGGCCGGAAAATTTATACTCGGTTATAAAAATCAAAAGCAAGTTTTTACGCAAAATTGCAGCTGCTGTGTCGAATTGGCATTATCGACGGGCTAATAAATTAATTGCTTTGTCCGAAGCAATGAAGCAGCAACTGCACTCCAGAACTAAGCTACCGGATAAAAAAATCCTGGTCTTACCTCAAGCCTGTGAGAAAGTCTACGAGCAAGATATCGAAGATAAAAAACTGGCTAAACGTTTCGCAGGCAAATTCAATATCTTGTTCACCGGCAGCATAACGCCGGCTCAATCATTTGAAACTGTCATTGCAGCAGCCAAAAAATTAAAGAGCGAAAGCTTATATGATATAAACTGGATAATTGTTGGTGATGGTATGTCACGACAATGGCTGGAGGAGGAAGTTAAAAAGGCCGGTCTTGATGACTCATTTATTTTCGAGGGCTTGGTGCCAATGGCAGATATACCAAAATATACCAATTTTGCTGACGTGTTGATTGCCTGCCTGGTCAAAAGCGAACTACTTGAAGCCACAATCCCGGCCAAAGTCTTATCTTATTTCGCGGCCGGGCGGCCAATAGTGCTGGCTATGGACGGCGAAGTCCGCGATTTGGTTAATAACGACATTAAATGCGGTTTGGCCGGTCCGACCGAGGATGCCAAAACATTAGCAGACAACATTAAAAAAATATACTCGATGTCGCCAGCCGAACGACAAGCAATGGGTCAGCGCGGCCGCGCCTACCACTTCAAACATTTCGAACGCAACCTCATCCTAAACAAGCTCTACAATTTCATGTTTAACACACATTCACGTCGCTATAAAAATCCTAAATTCTAAGTCCTAAATCCTAAACGGTTCGACTGGCTCACCATCCTGAGCAAAGTCGAAGGACAATATCTAAATTCAAATGTTTCAAATTCCAAACTGTTTGGAGCATTGTTATTTGGAGCTTGTGATTTGTTTAGAACTTCGAGATTAGAGTTTAGAGTTTTTAACTCGTAATGCATCCAAGTGCAAGATGTGTGTAAAATAGTTGTAGTGTCTAAAGTTATTTTGACTTTGTATGTGCTGGCGACGTCTGCCGCCTTAGTGGCCCTAAAGTGGGGTGGTAAAAGCGGGGCACCGATTGATTCTGTTGATAATAAACTGGCCTTTAATTTCAACTCCTACATCATCACTGGTATCGTTTTTTATGGAATCAGTTTTGTGCTTTATACCTATTTAATTGCCAAGTACGACCTCGGCTACATCGTGCCGCTAACCACCGCGCTGGTCTATGTTCTTATCTTCACAGCCTCATATTTCATCTTCGACGAAGTCTTCACGGCTTTCAAAATTGCCGGAATTGTCTTGATTGTTAGTGGTTTGGCTTTACTTAATGTAAACAAATAAGTATGTCGAGGTTGGCTCGGCCAGATTTAGTTAAGCGATTTGTCCGCTCAATCTGGTTTTTTCCGGCCATTTTAGCTCTGCCGCTGATTGTATTTACCGCCCTGCAGATTCACGGCAGCTCGATCGGCACCTACTACAAGCTCTTTTACGGCGATTCCTCAAGCGATCCTGATATCGTCCTAAACCGGCCACAAGGCATCCGTTCGGATGAATGGCTGGTTAATACTCAACTGACCATCGCTCAAAAAAATAACGGTTATGAACGAATAAACCAAAACATTGGTAACGGCGAGGATGTGTCTTTAACCGGCGAGGCGCCTTATAAAGAATGGTCCACCTTGTTTAAGCCGCACAATTGGGCATTTTTTGCTCTACCCTTTGACAATGCTTTCGCCTTCCGTTGGTGGTTGATGGGTTATTTGTTAATTGTTAGCTGCTACTTCTTTATCCTGGCTCTGTTTCCCGGCAAGCGATTATTTGCCGCCTTGGTCGGCCTCTCGGTCTTTTTCACCCCGTTTGTCCAGTGGTGGTACTTATATGGCACCTTAGGAACGCTTTTTTATGCCTTTTTCGGCGGCGTGGTGTTTATCAAATTAATCAATGAGAAACGCCGGCTGCAGCGGATTTTGTGGGCCTTGCTCTTGGCTTACATAATTACCTGTTTTGCTCTTATTTTGTATCCACCATTTCAGATACCGGTAGCTTTGGCTATGCTGGTTTTTGGCTTAGGATATTGCCTCGATAAAATGCGTGGTCTTAACTGGCGGGCTATTTGGCAAAGGCTAGCGCCGATCATCGGTGCCGTAGTGATTGCCGCTGGTATTACTTTGAGCTTTTTAGGAACCAGGTCGGAGGTGGTTCAGATCATTCGTAACACCACCTACCCGGGGAAACGCATACAAGCTAGCGGTGGATTTGACGCGGGCCATCTATTCTCCAGTCATCTTGGGGCTCAGTTTCAATTTGCTTCAAAATCAAGGCACTACCAAATACCGAAATCTGGTTTGATGAATCAAAGCGAAAGCTCCAACTTCATTCTGCTATTCCCTTTTTTGTTACTGCCCTCCTTTTATCTGCTGTATAGAAGCTTAAAACATGAGAGAAAATTCGACTGGCCTCTAGCCGTGGTTAATGGAGCAATCCTAGTCATGCTGGCTTGGTTATTTATTCCTAATTTAGGTTTAATCGGAAAATTAACTTTACTTGAAATGGTTCAACATCAGAGGTTGATAATTGGTCTTGGAGTTCTAAATATCGTTCAGCTGGTACTGGTTGTCCGACATCTGGTGAAGTCAAAATATTCGGTTATTAAAAACAGCTGGGTGCTTATATTCACAGCTACCATTTTTCTCATTGAACTTGGCTTGGGCTTATATGCCAGAGACCGTTTCCCTGGTTTCATCGATATCTTTCGTGTGATCGGTTTCGCCGTACCGATACCACTAATTATGTACTTCCTGCTTCGTAAACGCTTTGAGTGGGCGGGAGCGGTTTTGCTTTTGTTCGGCCTAGCCATGACTTTCCGTATCAATCCGCTTTATCAGGGTACAGCAATATTAACTGAAACTCCCCTGTCAAAGAGCATAGCAAGGCTGGACAACAATGATGACTCAAAATGGGTGATCGAAAACTTCATCCTAGAAAACTTCGCCTTAATGAACGGGGCGGCTTCGCTGTCTGGTCTATATACATATCCGCAAAAGGAAATCTGGCGCGGATTGAATCCTGAAGTGCCAGAGGAGATTTACAACCGCTATGCTCATACCAGTTTCAGCTTCGATAGAAATCCCTCTGTAAATATTCCGACAAGTCTAAAATTAGGCGGAATTGATAAAATCGATATAACTACAGAGCCGTGTAGCGACTTTCTAAAAGGCCAAAACGTCCGTTATCTACTTGCATCGGCTGAACTCAACCCGTCAGATAGCTGCGCCTCACTTGCTGAGAGGGTAGATTACCCGGCCATCACTTTCTTTATCTACAGATTGAATTACTAGGGCCTAAGGTGTATTTGTGAATTATCTCCGTGCTATACTGTCTGGTGCCAAACTAAAATAAAGCAATGGCGAAGAATTGGAAAAATTTGTTGCGAAAATTGAGTAAGAAATGGCTCCTGCTAGCAGTAGCTGTATTAATAGTCGGCGGGTTTTTATTTTGGCTAAGTAACAAGGGCGATGATGATTCGACAACAAAACCAGGTACTTCAGTCAATCTGGAGCCGCCTACCAAAGAAGAAAAAGATCAAGTTCAAAAATATAAGGAACAGTTAGCTGACAGGGGTAGTTCAACCTCAAACACGAGCCAGCCATCAACAGCCAGCGGCAAAAAGTCGGTAACTCCCTTCATAAGCTCTTGGGGCCAAAACCAAAGCAACGATGTAGAAGTTAGAGGTTACGTTGAGGGCATATATGAAGACGGCGGTACATGCACAGCCGCATTAACTAAAGATGGTCAGCAAGTAAGTCAATCAAGAACTTCGGTTGCCAATGCTCAAAATACCAGCTGCGGACTAATAACCGTTCCTCGGTCCAAGTTGTCTCCTAGTGTTTGGTCGATCACATTAAGCTACTCTTCTGGCTCATACGAAGGAAGCTCAAAAACGGTAACTCTAGAGGTCAAATAATGTTCGGGTCCATTTATCGTTTTAGTATTTCTGCACTCATACTAGTCCTTTTTATAGGTTTTTTTGCGCCTGTAAAGGCAAATGCAATATCAGGGAGCGACTTCCAGGCTGGAAGGATTATTGACGAAGTTAAGTTCTTTTCGTCTAACACAATGAGTGTCGCCGAGATCCAAGATTTTATGAATTCTAAAGTTCCTGTTTGCGATACTAACGGCACCCAGCCATACACTTCTGGAAGTTCTCAGACACGGGCCGAATGGGCAGTTGCAAACGGCAAACCCCAACCGCCTTATACGTGTTTAAAAAGCTACAGCGACAGTACGATCGGTTGGCCGGCCGAAACAAGTCTTTGTAATGCTATAACCGGCCGGACGGGTAACGCCGCAGAAATTATCTACTGGGTGAGTAATGCTTGCGGAATTAACCCCCAAGTCCTCCTGGTTTTGCTCCAAAAAGAGCAAAGTTTGGTTACCGATGATTGGCCATGGCCCTACCAATATAGATTTGCCACAGGCTACTGCGTATATGACGTCGGCCCGCCCCCGCCGAGTTGCGCCGGCACTGAAGGCTTTTTTGGCCAGGTCTATTACGCCGCCCGGCAATTTAAGCGTTACGCGAGAGATGTAGATTCCTACAACTTCCGCGCTGGTATTAATAATATGATTCGATATAGTCCAGACCCGTCCTGTGGTGAGAGCCAAGTCTATATTCAAAACCAAGGCACCGCCAATCTTTACAACTATACGCCGTACCAGCCAAATGCTGCAGCTTTATCAGTGGTCAGTAACAGTTCACCGGGCGGCGAAGTTCCCTGCGGTGCTTACGGCAATAGGAATTTCTGGTGGTATTTCACCAAATGGTTCGGCTCTACACTTGGGCCACCTGACTACTCATGCAAAGAAGGAGTTAATTTTGGCGGCGGACTTGGTCCTAGAGTGGTAGTCAACCAATTTTCTCCAAGTGGCAATGCCACCTTTACTTTGAGTTATCTTAATCAAACTATTTCAAAGTGTATAGAGCTCCACACCTGGCAGCCTAATCTGCAATCCTGGGTAACCAACGTTGCTACCAATCATCCGGCAATCCCGCCGCCTAATGCTGAGATCATTGCTGGCAATATCTATGGTGATGCCAGGTCTGAGTTGATCTTAGTCTTACCGCGAACCAGCGTCAGCGGTAAAATTGAAGTCCACACTTGGGATAACACTTACCAGCATTGGATTACCAATATTGCCACCAATCATGCCTTGATACCCCCTGAAGACTTTGATGTTGTGCCGGCTGATGTTAACGGTGATGGCCGCGACGAATTACTGCTTGTTCTTTACCGCAACACTGGCAGCGGCAAGGTCGAGATTCATGAATGGAACCCAGGCTTGCAAACTTGGGCAGCCCATACTGCTACTAATCTACCGGCCATAGATCCGGCTGACGGTCGAGTAATAGCAGCCAACCTCTATGGTAGTGCGGCGGATGAGCTGGTTTATGTGAAGTACCGCAACACCGGCTCTGCCAAGATAGAAGTTCACACTTGGGCCGGCGGCCAGCAAAGTTGGCTGGCTAATATTGCTACTAACCTGCCCTTGGCAGATATTAATCCTGATGATATTGAGATAGTCGCCGGCAATATTTACGACGGCGCGATTGACGAACTAACTTTAGTCAAATACCGCAACACCGGCAGTGGCAAGATTGAGATCCATACCTGGGCAGCTGGGCAACAAGTCTGGTTAAGCCAGATGCCGACAAATTTGGATAGTCTTTCCCCTTAGTAGCCCCTGCGCATCAACTGCCAAAGCTAGTCTTCGTTAAATACAGATACACCGGCAGTGGCAAGGTTGAGATACACACCTGGGCAGCCGGGGAACAAGCCTGGTTGTCCAACATGGCGACCAGCATGCCGGCATTGTAGCTGGCCGTAAATTTTGTTCTGATTTTAATAGATCAATTATCATTATTGAGTCAGATGTCCTACTTGATATACTAATTTAGTGAAAACAGTTTTGGTCACGGGTGGTGCCGGCTACATCGGTTCACATGCTGTAGTGGAGCTTACCACAGCTGGCTACAGGCCGATTATAATTGATAACTTTAGCAACTCTAATGAGAGGGTTATCGGACAAATTGAATCCATCGTTGGTTCAAAGATCCCTACATACAAAGGAAACTTTCAGGATAAAAAATTAATTAATAAAATTTTTTCAGCGGAGAAAGTAGTTGGCGTAATACATTTTGCTGCCCATAAGTCAGTCGCCGAATCTGTCAAACAACCTCTTGAATATTATGAAAACAATGTGGCGGGTTTAATAAGTCTGCTAGAGGTTATGGAACTAACTGATATCGATAATCTCGTCTTTTCATCATCCTGTACTGTTTATGGTGAAGCAGACAAGTTCCCTATTACCGAAGATAGCCCGATGAAACCGGCTACTTCACCATATGGCACCACTAAACAAATCTGCGAGACAATTATTAAAGACACTACTCAGGCTAGTAAGAAGCTAAAAGCCATGTCACTACGATACTTCAATCCTATTGGTGCGCATGCTTCTGCTTTGATCGGAGAGCTACCACATGGGACACCGGCCAATTTAGTACCATTCATAACCGAGGTCGCCGCAGGAATTAGAAAAGAACTTACCGTGTTCGGGAATGATTATCCCACACCAGACGGCACAAACATTCGTGATTATATTCATGTTGTTGACCTTGCCCACGCTCATGTAAAAGCCGTCGGTTTCTTGCTGAAGCAGAAACCAGCTTTTTACGATGTAGTTAACATCGGCACCGGCCGCGGCAGTAGCGTCATGGAAGTAATCCGAAGCTTTGAAAAGACGACAGGCGTTAAGGTTCCTTACCGTATCGGCCCGAGGCGGCCTGGTGACGCGGTCTCTTACTTTGCCTCAGCCACTAAGGCCAAGGAGGTGATTAACTGGCAGTCTGGACACACATTGGCGCAGTCACTCAAAGACGCTTGGCTTTGGCAAGAGACCTTGAAGAAAAAAAGTTAACTATGAAAAAATTAATATCTTACATCTTTCCGATCTACAACGAATATGGCAATATTGACCATCTTTATAAGACAATGAAGGAATTGCTCAATCAAAATAACAAATATGATTATGAGATGATTTTTGTAAATGATGGCAGTCAGGATAATTCATTGGAAAAGTTGTTGCAATTACAAAAAGTTGATGAGCGAGTTACAGTTATCAATTTCGCTAGAAATTTTGGTCACCAAGTTGCTGTAACTGCCGGTCTGGATCATGTCAATGGTGACGCTGTCATCATTATGGATAGTGATATGCAGGATCCGCCCCATGTTAGCTTTGACTTAGTGAAAAAGTGGGAGGAGGGTTACGATGTAGTTTACGCCCAGAGACGGTCTAGACGAGATAGTATCTTGAAAAGAATTACTGCTAATGTTTTTTATCGGTTGCTAGATAAATTAGCTGATGTCGACATCCCGCGTAACACAGGTGATTTTCGTTTATTGGATAGAAGAGTGGTCAAGCAACTTAATAAATTCCGTGAGCATAATCGGTTTTTGCGTGGGTTGGTTTCATATGTTGGCTTTAAGCAAACAGGTGTCCTTTTTGACAGAGATAAAAGGTTATCCGGCAAAACTGGTTATCCTCTAAAACGAATGGTCAAATTTGCCATTGATGGGCTGCTGGGCTTTTCCTGGACGCCGATCCGTCTTATTACGAAGCTTGGGTACTTTATCTCTCTGCTTAGCTTTATCGGTATCATTTATGCCATTGCCATGAAGTTCTTAAGGCCTGATGTCACCGTCCCGGGCTGGACATTTATCGTTATCTCGATATTATTCATCGGTGGTATTCAATTGGTTACGCTTGGAGTTTTGGGAAACTACATTGGCAGAATATATACAGAATCTCAAAATCGGCCGCTTTACATTATTGAAAATGTTTATCGTTCTAATAAAAGCCGCAAAGGTTGAAGTTGAAGCTTTTATTTTCTAAATACAGAAGCCTTATTCTGTATGGAATAATCGGTTTCTCGGGAGCTACACTAGATTTCGTAGTTTTTGCTGTTCTTTACAATCTCTTCAATCTAAATCCGTTAATTGCTACTGCCGTGTCAACATCTTTGGGTGTTAGCAATAACTTTATTTTGAATATAAGATTTAATTTTAGGGTTAGAAATAAACTGCATCATCGCTACCTTCTTTTCTATAGTGTCGGAATTGCAGGGCTAGGCTTAAGCATCTTGATAATTTGGCTACTGCATGACATTGGTGGGATGAACGCCAACTGGGCCAAGTTAATATCAATCCCAATTGTTGTCTTATGTCAGTATCTAATAAATTCACGAATTACGCTGTCGGATGATTTTACTAATAAAGCCTACTTTAGAAAGTTCAAGAATGGCTAAAGTGGCGAAGAATATTGCGGTTATTGGTGCCGGTTACACCGGTTTGGTAGCAGGTGTCCGTTTAGCTGAAGCCGGCCATAAAATTACTATTTTGGAACGCGGTGATCAGATTGGCGGCTTGGCCAGCGGTTTTAAGGTGGAGGGCAGTTCTCTAGAAAGAGGTTACCACCATTTATTCCGCACCGACAAATACATTATTAATATGGCCGATGAGCTGGGGATTGGCGACCGACTGAAATGGTATGATAGCTCCTTATCAATTTACTACGGCAGGAAATTATATCCATTTATGACGGCATTTGATCTGCTACGTTTCGCACCACTATCTTTTATCGGCCGCCTGCGACTCGGTTTAGTCGCAATCTATCTAAAATACACCAAAAACTGGCAGCAACTTGAAAATGTAACAGCATACGAATGGATGAAGAAATGGGTCGGCAAAGAAGTAACAAAAGTCATCTGGGAACCCTTGTTAATTGGAAAATTCGATAAGTATTATGATAAGGTTTCGATGGCTTGGCTTTGGGCCAGAGTTTACACTCGAGCCAACTCGCGTGTTAAGGGCGAATTAGCAGAAAAGCTAGGCTATTTTGAGGGTGGTTTTCAAGTATTTACTGATGCTTTAGCCAAAAAGCTTGACGAGCTAAATATAAAAGTCAGAACCGAGCAAGAAATTGCTAAAATCATTAGCTTATCAAATAACAAAGTCCAGATTAACTTCATAAGTAGTAAGCCCGAGATTTATAATGTTTGCTTGGTGACTACGCCTTCGCATATTTTTGCCAAACTGATTGAGTCTAATCGGCAAGCAAAACCCAGTTATATTAACAAATTGAAATCAATTGATTATTTAGGCGCTAGATTACTTATTTTTTCATCAAATCAGGATATTAGTGAGTATTATTGGCATAATATAAATGATGTAAATTTACCGTTTCTGGTATTTATTAATCACACCAAGCTGGTAGGCAAAGATCTCTACAATAACAAAAATGTCTATTACATTGGAGTTTACCTACCGCATGATCATAGGTTTTTCAATCTTGATGACCGAAAGCTTGAAAAGCTATGGTTTGATGGACTAAAGCAAATTTTTCCGAATTTTAAAGAATCTGAAATCAGAGAAAAACATCATTTTAGGTTTGCCAATGCTCAACACATAGTCGATGTCGGCTACTCAAAAAAAATTCCCTTACACGAAACACCGCTGCCGAATATTTACCTCGCCAATTTTTCGCAAGTTTATCCAGAAGATAGAGGCACAAACTATGCCGTCCGCGACGGGCAAAGAATCGCAGATATAATAAAGGCTAACATAGAGTTATGAATAATAAGCGAGGCAAAATCCGCCCGAACGATGGCCGCAAACTTTTATGGCCGAGCGGAGTTGAGTCATTCATAAAACACATTCGGTTCCACTGGCCAGCCTATATCATCGTTTTGTTTTTTACTTTTTGCTCATTAACTGTAATAAAGTACTTACCAAGTGATTTCAACATAGAGGTACCACCGCCCGAAACTAGCCTAGCTGCGCCAGACGAAATAAATCATTACAAATACAATGTTGGGTTTATCTTGGAGAATAAAAGGCTACCCGTTGCTGGTGTTGATGATATCGAGGCATATCAAAACTGCCGAGACAACAAAAATGGTCAGATTCCTTGTCTATATTCCTACACAGTAAACCCACAGGCTGCTTACTTATTTGATGCCTTTGTTGCGAGTGTTTTTCATAAATTGCTTGGCTTGCAACCACAAATTACAGCCCGATATGCCTCGACTTTCTATGGAATTGTGTTCATTGCTTGCGTCTATTCATCGGCTTTTTTGATCTCTAGAAGACGTTATATAGCTACGCTAATAACGCTTGGCGTAGCGCTGATTCCACAGTTTATCTATGTTTCTTCGTACACTAACTTCGATGCTCATTCGGTTGCCATTTCTGGATTATTAGGTTTGGCTATCACCTTATTTTTTCTTGCACCGCGAGCTAAATTGCGCAGTGTATTCTTAGCTGTTGTTGCCGGTGGTTTGCTGCCATTGGCAAAGGTTAACTTCTTTGTACTTTTTATCCCAGTTCTAATCACGTTAACGGTGACATACCGCCGTAAAGACATCGATTTACGTTTTCTTTTTAGGTGGGCGATGTGGGCTACTGTTAGCTTCTTAATCTTCTCAAGTTTTTGGTACATTAGAAATTTAATACTCTATGGTGACTTACTTGGTCAGGGCTTTGTCATTAGTGAAATGGCAAAATATCATCCGTTGGGTCAGTCTAGACCGCTCGATCTGGAATCTTATGTTTGGCTAACAAAAATGGAGTTTACCAATCTGCTCTATCGCTCTTTTTATGTCGGCTTGGGGCAAATGCATTACTTTCTAGATAGTTATAAATACGCCATTCCGGCCAGCCTAAGTCTTATTAGTAGTTTCTTCATTATTAAGCATGTTGTTCAAGATAAATTGAAGACTCTAGGCTGGGTCTTTACCGGCTATGTAGTTTTATTGATATTCCTGATTGGTCTTGTTGCTTACAATTCTGTGCACTATGACTTTCAGCCGCAAGGTCGCTATTTATTTCCAATACTTATGCCGACGGCCATGTTGTGCGCTTATGCGTATCGAAGTAGTAAAAAATTATCAATAATAAGTGTGCTTTTTGCTAGCAGCAGTGTCTTTCTATTCTTCTATGCGGTTGACCTTTTCATCTATGTTTACATAGCGCCCTTCTACAACGTAGTAATAGGATAGCCGCTCTAATTAATAGCCGCGGCGCATTAAGTCCCAGAGGTAGCTTTTATCAATTTGTCGATATTTGGCTAGTTTGAATCGTTTAGGCAGAAAAAGCGGTATCCGAAGCAGACCGACGAAGCGCCCCTTAACCACTTTCCAAATAGCTCGTTTGTTACCGCGGCGCCATAGAGTTCGGATAGTGTCTAAATCGCCCCGAACCAGCTTGGGCCACATGCGAAGCAGAATTCGAAACGGGAAATTTTTAACTAACAGGCCAGAGTTATTGCGAAATGTCATATAAAGCGAGTAGCCGGGATTGCGCCCGGAACTGACTGAGCCTATGTGATAGGCTCTAGCACCTGGCACCAAGTAATTATCCCAGCCCATAGCTACTGACCTGGCGGCCGCATCAACATCTTCCAGGTACATAAACATTGTCCTATCAAAAAAATCACTGAAGGGTTGGGCCTCGATATAAGTCCGGCTAATCAAGCAAGCCGCCGCGTTGGTACCAAAAATTTTCCTGGGTCCGATTTCTTTGGCAAAATAATGGCGCCAATTACCTTGTGTACCTTGGCCGTTACGCGAAACATAGATATGGGTCGAATCAATGATCTGTGGATTATTGTAGTCCAAGGTTGTGCCCTGATAAAAAGCCCCTTTTGGTTTCAAGTTGGCAAACTCAACTATTTTGCGAGTCCAGTCCGCTGCCAATCTAGCGTCGGTATTAAGCAAGCCGACATATTGGACTTTACCGTCTCCAAGAGCGGCCCGGATACCAATATTATTCCCTTCGGCGAAGCCCCGATTTTCTGGTTGAGCCAGTACCTCGACTTCGGGGAAGTTTTTCTTGACAAATTCAATCGATTGATCCGACGAGTTATTATCAACGTAAATAATTTTGACGTTTGGATAGGTTTGGTCTTGGATGGATTTAAAACAATCTGCCAGCAAATCCTGATTGTTCCAGCCGAGCACAACTATGGCTACAGTCTTAGTCGTGCTTGACTTCATCCATCTCTCCCCAGTTATCAAAATATGTTTTGGAATCTAATGTAAGGCTCAGCAACTGTTTGGTTGCAAAAACGCTGCCGCTCGTATCAAGCAGTCCTATAAATTCAAACGGGCTGTGGGCCCATAAAACATAGCGCCCATCTCCGTTCAACTTGTCATTTTTGTTTCTAATGTAGGTGTTTATAGTTGGCGCATTTCCATAATTGCCCTGGCCGTTGGCGAGAATTTTCTTTAGGACTTCGGTTCTTAAAGACACAATGTTGGTGGATAGATCGTCAACATTCCTGACCCACTCGGTTGAACCATAATAGGTATCCTCGGGCAACAGTCGTCCCTCAAATAGCTGCTTAGGGAAGCCGGCTAGGTTTGTTATCCCGCTGTCGATTATACGTTTATTGGAGCCGACTAAAATCGGCGCTGCCGCAAAATGTCTTGGATCAGCCGCAACGGCGGCCAACTCGGCCAGAGCATCATTAGTCACAGACAAAGCGGCGGCCTTTATGCAAATAGCGACCGGATGTTCTGCCTTAGCGACCGCTGCTGACCAGTAGTCAGCCACAGTATCGGGTAACATAGTAATTTTAGCTTTCGTCAAATCATCAGTGTCTTTGCTGCCGGCAAATTTTTTAAACCAGTCGCCAACAATTAGATGATAGTTTTGATAGTCAATGTCGGCCAACAACTTGTTCAGCCAGCGGGCACAGGCTTGGTATTTAGCCGGCGAAACCTTACCAAGTATGATCGTGAATTTGACCGGCGCGTAGGTCAGTTTATAAAAGCCCGGCTTGCCTTTTATCGGTTTCACCGAGGCATCGACTTTAATTCGCTTAAGATGCTGGGCAATCGCTCGCTGGCCAGCTGAAAAAACATAGGGTTTGTGAGATATATCTTGGGCAGTGGATGACTGTGCTGCCCGCCAGTGGTATAGCACCCGCGGTATGTGCCTTATGGTCGGCTGAAACTTGTCAATCAACCGCAGTAGAAAATCATAATCCTGAGCGCCATCGAAGGCCGGCCGCAGGCCACCAATTTTTCTGACTAAGTCGGCCCGAATAACAACCAGGTGGCTAAGATAATTAACATTCTCCATAAGATCTGGTGACCAATCCGGTTTGAAAAAAGGCGCGAAATAAAAGTCGTCGACTGATGTTATCTTATCCTCATCGCTATAGATTAACTCTGGCTTGGCCTCGGTTTGCAGTGATTCGACTACGCTATGCAAAGCACATGGGTGCAGCACATCATCATGGTCCAGAAAAGCAATATAGTCGCCGCGGCTGTGCCCGATAGCAATATTGGTATTGGCCGAAATGCCTTCATTTTTTTCAACTTCAACTACTTTGATGCGGCTATCAATCTGGGCTGTGTGGGCAGCCTCGCGGCGGCTATTTTGATCTGATGAAGCGTTAGCTAAAATCAGCTCCCAATTATCGTAGTGTTGATTGACGACCGAATAAACCATTTTTAAAAAATGATGGGTTGGCGTATTAAAAAGCGGCACGACAATGCTTATCAGCGGCTTATAGCCAAGCTCGCTGTCCACAAAACAGACTTCCTCGTTCTGGGTTGCCCAAGCGTTATACGGATGATCCGGCAATAAATTTTTATATTGGTCGTAATATTTTTTAGCAAACAGCAGAAGCGGCTTCGTTAACGTAAAAAAGAATTTGGCAATTTTAAACAGAATTGGGTGCTGTCTTAGCTGCATAATTAGACGCTCCTCTTCGGTCGCTCAAACATCAAAAAACAAAAAGCAAAAAACAAAGATTTGAACTTTGGACTTTGAAGTTTATCTGAACTTTGAACTTTGAACTTTGAAGTTTGCATCTTATCCTTTGCGGTAGGTTATGTTCATCTGTTGGTTAGGATGGGCCAGTGCGTGCGGCAGTTTGTGCCCGCCAATCATAAAGCGATGTAGATACTCAATCCGGTCATAAATAGTCTCAAAATCCGCACTTTCAATCGCCGCTGTAATTGTGTATTCGCCATCAGTGTAGACATTATCAAGCACGCATTCCATAACCATTTTCTGGCCGGTTCGCAAAGGTTTAGTTGCAAGCTTTAAAATTTGATTATTGGTGGCTAGCACGGTCAAATCCTCCTGATTTTGAAAAATAAAACCGACGGCCGGCGCCGGCAAGTCCTCTTTAGCCTTGAAAGTTATTCTAACACCGATTTTTTCCTGCGGACCAAAGGTATTTTGGGCTTTGTCGGTTTGCGGCTCATATGTTTCGGTTTTGGTAATTACCGCCGCTTGGTTGCCTTGACGCTTCTTTTTAAGAATTGCCTTATTGTCGGTTGACAACCTTTCCTCGGCTGAGCGTAGATTTAGAGTTTCGTACATACCCGCAACTTCATCCGGCTTGCCCTGACCGATAATTTCGCCATCATTAATTAAGATAGCCCGGGTGCAAAAACGCCGGATAGCCGCCATGTCATGCGACACAAAAACGATGGTCCGTCCTTGTTTCTTCAGATCAAAGAAGTAGTTATAGCACTTTTTCTGAAAATCCAAGTCGCCCACAGCCAAAACTTCATCAATCAACAGAATATCGGACTTGGCCTGTATGGCAATCGAGAAGGCCAGCCGGACTTGCATACCCGACGAATAGTTCTTAAGTTTTTGATCCATGAATTTGGATAATTCGGCAAATTTGACGATAGCCTTGTACATGGATTGCATCTCTTTACGATTAAAACCTAGTAGCGCCCCATTTAGAAAAACGTTCTCCCGACCAGTTAGTTCCGGATTAAAACCGACGCCTAACTCGATGAAGGGTGTTAGTTTACCCTTAACGCTAACCGTGCCGGCCGTCGGCGTGTAAATACCGGCCAGTAATTTAAGCAAGGTGCTCTTGCCGCTGCCATTACGGCCAACTATGCCGAAAAACTCACCTGCCTGAACTTCGAAAGATACGTTCTTTAGAGCTTGCTGTAGTTCATAGGTTCGCTTACGGCGGAAAAAATTAATGAATAATGATTTTACAGATGTCTGGCGCTCATGCGGCAACTTAAAAGTCTTACTCAGGCCACTCACTCTAATAGCTACGTTATCACCCATAAAAACTCTCCTGAGTGGCAAAATTCAAACACCAAACACCAAACATCAAACTTCGCATTTGAGGTCCGACCTTGTAAAAAGATAAGTAAAATCTGGTGATTTTGCCTAAAATCTCTTTGCTTTTTGCAAGGTCGGACCTCCCATAAAGAGGTTTATTTGAAGTTTTATCCATCTTAGACGTTCTCCGCAAAGAATTTAGATTGGCTGCGGAAGTATTTAACGCCAGCTATGAAAACCAAAACTACAATCACAAAAGGTACGAACTTATACCAGCCGCCGTGAAAAACTTGATAAATTGTCCGAGTCTCATGCGTTACAACCGAGTAGCGTAAGTCCTGGATGCTTTGAGCCATCGGATTTATCATAATTAGTTTTTGAAAGGTTTGATTGGTTATCAAAGCCAGCGGATACAAAATTGGCGTTAGATAAAAGCCGGCTTGCAGAACGACTTCCCAGATGTAGTTAACGTCTCGGTATTTAACATAAGCCGCCGACAACAGTAGCGACAAGCCCACGGCAAATACATAAACCTCTAAAAGCAGCAGTGGTGCCCACAAAGCGGTTTTCAAAAGATCAACGTCATTGATGATCAAAAAGAACAGCACTACCAGCAAGTTCAGAAACAGGTTAATTAGGGCCGAGACGCTGCTGGAAAGAATAATAATCCAGCGAGGAATACTGATTTTGCGTATTAAATCGCCCCGCTCAACGATTGAGCTCAGACTACGGGTGGTCATCTCCAAGAAAAAATTCCAGACCACAATGCCAAGTAGCAAATAAACCGGAAAATGCGGTACGCCTTCGCCGATTTTGATAAATTTAACGAATACCAGGTACAGAATCAAAAAAAGTAGCAGTGGGCGCAGCAGCGACCAAGCATAGCCCAAAGCTGAGCCCTGATAACGCAGTTTAAAGTCAGTTCTGACCAACTCGGCCAAAAGTGCCCGGTTCTGCTTGGAAAAGACATGCCTAATCATTTAGTTATCTATAGTTTATCCCGTTGGAACCTTTAAGTGTATCGTTTTTAGCCAAAATTAACAATATTAAATAATATATAGATTATTTGGTCAATTTAGATTACAGTAGTTAGTAATGAAAGTAGCTACGGTAGTGCTTAATTGGAACGGAGCCTCGATTATTGAGCCGACCCTTCGTTCACTTAAAAACCAGACGATTGCTACTGAAATTGTAGTCGTTGACAATGCTTCCACCGATAATTCGGTTGAATTGATTGAGAAAAAGTTTGCCGATGTAACACTTTTAAAAAATCGGACTAATCTGGGTTTTGCCGGCGGCGTTAACACTGGAATTAGATACGCGCTCGATAAAGGCTTTGACTATGTTGCCCTGCTGAACAACGACGCCGTTGCCGAAAAGAACTGGCTAAAGCACTTGGTTGAAGCTCTCGACAAGGATTCAAAAGTCGGCATCGCGACTTGTAAATTCCTGCGCACCGATAAAAAAACAATCGATAGCACCGGAGACTTTTATACGATTTGGGGATTGCCTTTTCCGCGCGGCCGCGATCAAGAGGACAGCGGCCAGTTCGACAAGCCGGAAATGGTTTTCGGCGCCAGCGGCGGAGCTAGTCTGTACCGAGCAAAAATGCTCAAACAAATTGGTTTGTTTGACGAGGATTTCTTTGCCTACTACGAGGACGTTGATATCAGCTTCCGCGCCCAACTAGCCGGCTGGAAAGTAGCCTACGTGACCAAGGCCGAAGCTTACCATATGCTTGGCGCCACTAATCAGCAGGTTAAGGGCCTGGCCACTTATCAAACTCTTAAGAATCTGCCGCTACTACTTTGGAAAAATGTGCCGTGGGCACTAATGCTCAAAGTTTATCCACGGTTTGTAATTGCTTGGTGGGCTATTGGCTTCAGTGCGCTGCATCGAGGCCAAATATGGCCATTTGTGAAGGCTATTGTGGTTGGGGGGCTTCTTTGGCCAAAGAAGCTTTGGCAACGCCGCAAAATTCAAAAAAACCGCCAAGTTTCGATTGAACACATAAGTTCGATCATCGACCACGACTTACCGCCTAACGCCCGCAAGTTGCGCCGATTGCGCAACTTCGTTAACCGATAACCGTTATCCGGTAACCGTTTATTTATCAGTAAGCTCAAGCAATTTTCAATTCAGTTACCACCATTTACAATGCCCCCGATGAATGCTGCAAGGCCGAGCCTTGCAAAGGAGGAGATATGCCTACAAGAAATCGCGTGAAAATTTATGTTCCGGAATCTTACTATCATGTCTATAATCGTGGGGTTAACAAGAGAAGTATTTTTATCGATGATAAAGACTACGCTGTTTTTCTAAATCTGTTCAAAAGATATCTCACAGATGGATCGTTAGATCGATTCAAAAGACACTATATAAACTTATCCTCTGAAGTAAAGTTATTAGCCTTTTGTCTAATGCCTAATCATTTTCACTTATTGATCTACCAAAATAATGCATCCGGGATGACAAATCTCTTGCAACGAGTTTTGACCAGTTATTCCATTTACTTCAATAAAAAATATCGCCGAGTTGGGCCATTGTTCCAGGATATCTACAAAGCCAGTCGCATAAGTTCTGACGACTATCTACAGCATATATCTCGATATATCCACCTTAACCCTAAGAATTGGAAGAATTGGGAGTTTTCGAGCCTACCCTTTTACCTAGGTACTAAGCAAGCCGAGTGGTTAAATCAAAAACCTATTTTAGATTTATTCAAAAATGAAGAAGAGTATCTTGAATTCGTAACTGATTATGAAGACTACAGACAATCGCTGGAAGAAATAGAGTCTGAACTTGCTGACCACTAGCTCTTGCAAGGCCGAGCCTTGCAAAGTGTCACGTATTAGCGGCTACCGGACAAGTGGTTACTGCACGGAAAGTGGTTAGCGGCTAGTGGATAGCGGATCTAGGGGTGGGCTTCTACGTAGCTGACGTAAGAATCGATAATTTTATCGGTAGTTGATTCCAGCCTTCCAAAATCGGATGCCTTGGCGCTAAGAGTCAGATAATCGGTTTGGTTAGCCCGTGGTACGACATGCATGACGCTTTTATAAAGTATTTTATTGTCAGTTCGCTCATAGCGTATTCTAACAGCTTCCAGTTTACCAACTTTGGTAACTGCTTTTTCGGTAACTTTAATACCCGGAATTTCTTTGCTTAGAAAATCAGCTATCTGATTAGGCAGATCCGATACTTTAACGTTTTTATCAAGTGGGCCCTTAACCGCCCGCCAGACAAAAATACCCGTCGGCTTGGTGCTGCTAAGCTTTAAAATGACGTTGGCGGTCTTGTCCGCATCACTTAGGGCGAGCGAGGACCAGTTACCTGGATAATTGACAGAAGTGCCTTCAACTGTAGCGGTTTTTGTCTGATCAGCGTTCGGCACCTTATCTTCCTTCAAGAAAAACCACCAACCCATCACACCTAAAACTATAACAAAGCCTATAATTAGGACCTTTTTAGAACGCCATAAAGGATCGGGACGACGATGCGGTGGCTTGCTGGGGGCGTGAGCCGGTGCTGGTGGTCTGGCAGCTGAAGTTGGCAGTGGATTGGAACTCTTAGCAGGCCCCTGTTCAGGGGTGGTATCACTATTCATGTAAGGTATATATTAACGTCTTTAGATTGAACAATCAACCTGTTGTAGTCGATTTTACCCAAATTGCACCTATTGTTGCTTGGACACGAAATCGGCAAAGTCTTTGGAAAGTTTTCCGCTGTCACCTTCTATTTTAGAAAAATCGGCCTGTTTTGCCCTAGCCGTAAGATAAAAGGTCTGATTTAGGGTAGGCATGACGGTCATTACATTTTCAAAATTTACATTATCTTTACTGACTTGTTTGTAGCGGACCACTATGGCGTCGTAGCTACCAAGCTTGACGACTTCTTTGCTGACTATGGTAACGTTCTGAGCCTCTCGAGCGAGGGTATCGGCAATTTGGCCCGGCAGCGCTTTAAAGTCGACATCTTTTTGCAGCTTACCAGTGATGGCTCTGATTATAAGAGATGATTCCGGGTTAGTTTTCTTTAAGCGTAAGATAATTCCGGCTATTTTATCGGCATCGGTTAATTTAACCGTTTGCCAGCCTTCAGGGTATTTAAAAGACACCGAG